>OFJB01000014.1_pt1 | contig 180867 bp, 165 predicted proteins | sample 1775081 | NCBI WGS metagenome assembly OFJB01 (sample SAMN08195771, study PRJEB24354) | sludge metagenome | isolation source: initial sludge from phenol fed wastewater aerobic bioreactor | place: India: Nagpur | collected 2016-06-05 | reverse complement strand
GGGCGACACGCGCAGCCTGGCGCTGCCGGCCGCGCACACCATCTATTACGAGATGGGCGCCGAGCGGCGCAAGCAGATGGGGATCGCCGACAGCCTGATCCGGGTGTCGGTGGGCATCGAGGATGAGACTGATCTGCTATTTGACTTCGATCAGGCGCTCAACGGCAGCCTGCAGGGATAATCCCACGGGTCTCCGGCGTGGCGATGCGCCGGCCGCAACCCGGGCAGGAAGCCATGCTGATACAGATCGCCGAAGTATTCTCCGCTGACGAGGCGGCCACCCTCCGCCAGCGCCTCGAAGCCGCCGACTGGGTGGATGGCAAGGTCACCGCCGGCCATCAATCCGCCGCGGTCAAGCACAACCGCCAGTTGTCCGAGCGACATCCGCTGGCACAGGAACTGGGCGACCTGATCCTGCAGCGCCTGTCGGGCAACAACCTGTTCATGTCGGCGGCGTTGCCGCGCAAGATATTCCCGCCGCTGTTCAATCGCTACGAAGGCGGCGAGGCTTTCGGCTATCACGTCGACAACGCCGTGCGTGGCACCCACGAGGCCAACCCGATCCTGCGCCTGACCGCCGGCGAAGCCCTCGGCACCCTGCTCGTCGCCCAGACACCACCGCTGGCCGCGCGCAAGCAATGGCTGGCCGACCACCTGCAACTGGCCGGCCGTCTCATCCTCGACGACGGCGCAGTCCAGGCACTCAAATCCGGAAAGAGTTTGTTGCCGGTCGGCATCGTTGCCATCGACGGCGAATTCGAGCGCGGCGCCGCCGTCGCCTGCATCGCCCCTGACGGCCACGAAGTCGCCCGCGGCCTGGCCAATTACGGCAGCGGCGAAGCCCGCCTGATCGCCCGCAAGTCCACCGCCGACATCGAAAGCATCCTCGGCTACCTGGACGAGCCGGAAATGATCCACCGCGACAATCTGATTCTCGGCGACTGACAAGACACTTTGCCGGGACCACATTCGCGACTGCACCCGCAAAAAAACATAAGCCTCGTTCGAGCCACCATCGAAAGAAGCGAGGCAGAGCAAAGCATCACCGCCGCGATTTAATCACTCAGTGCACAACGCAAAACGGCCACTCCGAAGAGTGACCGTTTTATCGAACCAAACCAGTTAGACTGGGTTAGAACTGATGACGAATACCGATATTGAGACCGGAGGTGTAATCGAGACCGGCACCGGTAAGCTTATTAGCGGCGATAACCGAGGCGACAGGGTTGAATGCACCACCCTGCACAGAGAAGATACCTTCAGCTTCGTTGTTCGTGCTGATCTTGGCGTAAACCGCGTACAGGTTGGTACGCTTCGACAGGCTGTGGGTATAACCGAGAGCCCACTTAGAAGCCTTGGCATCGGAAACACCAGCCACGTTCAGATCGGTCGAGTTACGCGAATAGGAAACCAGAACGTTACCGGCTGCACCAACCGGGACCGTAGCACCGAGCATCCACTGCTTGGTCTTGGTATCGAAGGCATTAGACTTCAGCTGACCATACAGACCGGCAAGCTTGACAACGCCGAAATCGTAGGAAGCACCCAGATCCCAAATCTTGTCCTTGTAGTCAACATCGACAACAGTGTTCGGGGTAGCATTATTGTTATCCCAGTTGGCACTGACGCCATCAATCGTGACTTGGTGGTAGTTCAAACCGACGAACAGCGGACCGTTCGAGTAGTTCGGATTGATCGCCCAAATCTTGGCGTTCGTGCTCTTAACACCGGTAGCGGTCGCTTCTTCGTCGCCGATACCATCAGCGGTATAGCCAGCGATGACATTGAAGCCGCTGAAGTTCGGGGAAACGTAGGCAATCAGATTGTCCAGACGAATCGTAGTCGGAGCGGCGGAAGCGCCCATGGCATAAACGCCACGACCGAAGGTCACATCACCAACGGTACCGGCGCCGAACGGATCAACCTTGGAAACCAGGCCGTATTGCGGGGTGTATTGACGACCAGCGGCAACGGTACCGTAGCTGTTGGACAGAGCCAGGAAGGACTGGCGAGCCGGGCCAGACAGGCCAGCGCCGGTGTCGGCGGTGATGCCGTATTCGAGAACGAAGGAAGCCTTCAGGCCGTTGCCCAGGTCTTCCGTACCACGGAAGCCGATGCGCGAGCCGGATTGCAGACCGCTGTCCAGAGCGTTACGGCTCTTCAGAGCGCCCGTGTCGGAGCTGGAAGAACGGTTGTAACCGACGTCAACAACACCGTAGATCTGAACGTTCGACTGCGCGAAAGCAGCGGTGGAAGCCAGGCCAGCGACGGCCAGAGCGATAATCTTCTTTTGCATCAGAAAATCTCCTTAGTGGTTAGTTTTTGGCCGCCCCCTTGCGGAACCGGCCAAGCTTTACCTCTCGGATCGAGAAGTTGAAGGGCATTGTGCAAGGGGGACTTGCAGGCGGCAAGGCTTAATCCGGAGAGTCACTACACATTGTGAAACTCTGTTGCATCGATGCAACATGACTCAGGAAAAAAGCCGGCCCAGTTCTTCGCCCGGCTCGTCGGCACGCATGAAGGCCTCGCCGACGAGGAAGGCGTGAACCGCGTTTTGGCGCATCAGACGGACATCTTCGGGCTTCAGGATGCCGCTTTCGGTGACCACGATGCGCTCCTGCGGGATGCGCCCGAGCAGGCCGAGGGTGGTGTCGAGACTGACCTCGAAGGTGCGCAGGTTGCGGTTGTTGATGCCGAGCAAGGGTGTCTGCAACTGCAGCGCGGCGTCGAGTTCCTCGCCGTTGTGCACTTCGACCAGCACGGCCATGCCGTAGTCCATGGCCTGGCGCTCCAATTCCTGCATTTCCGGCAGGCTCAGCGCGGCGGCGATGAGCAGGATGGCGTCGGCGCCCATGGCGCGGGCTTCGGCGACCTGGTAGGCGTCGACGATGAAGTCCTTGCGCAGCACCGGCAGGCTGCAGGCGGCGCGGGCGGCCTGCAGGTATTCGGGCGCCCCTTGGAAATACTGGCGGTCGGTCAGTACCGACAGGCAGGCGGCGCCGTGTTCGGCGTAGCTGCGGGCGATATCGGCCGGCCGGAAATCAGCGCGGATGACGCCCTTCGACGGGCTGGCCTTCTTGATTTCGGCAATCACGGCAGCTTGGCCGCAGGCGAGCTTGGCGCGGATGGCGCCGACGAAATCGCGCGGTGCGGCCTGCTGCGCGGCTTCGGCCTCAAGCGCAGCAAGCGGCTTGAGCGCCAGACCGGCGGCGATTTCCTCACGCTTGGTGGCGATGATCTTGTTCAGGATGTCGGACATGTTCAATAGTGGTAACGGCATTGGGCAAGCAGGATGCAATCCGCTTCGATGGCATAGACCAGACGGTGCTGTTCGTCGATGCGACGCGACCAGAAGCCGGCAAGGTTGTGGCGCAAGGGTTCGGGCTTGCCGATCCCTTCAAACGGGCTGCGTTGTATGTCTTTGATCAGACTGTTGATGCGCCGCAGGGTGATTTTGTCGGACTGTTGCCAGTAAAGGTAATCATCCCAGGCGCGATCGGAAAACTTAATCAGCATCGGGCCGCAATTCCCGGACCTCACCACCACCACTGCGTAACTGCCCCACAGCTTCGATCAAGCGCGCGGCATTGGCGGGACTGCGCAACAAATAGGCTGTTTCCTCCAGCGCATTGAAATCGTCGAGCGACATCATGACCACCGGCTTGCCCTGCTGACGGGTAATCAGCAAGGGCGCACGATCTTCATTGACGCGATCCATCACATCGGCGAAATGCTGGCGGGTGTAGCTGTAGGTCATGGCTTCCATGGCAAACTCCTTTGTACAAATAATCGTACAACAACTCGCTTGCGTCAAGCCTGCTGCGCCGGCAGATCGGCGATTTCCTCGGTATCCTCCAGCACTGTGGCAACGGGAAGCTTCAGCGATAGCGAGGCGAAGTCGATTTCGTCACCGTCGAAATATTCGTACAGTACCCAGTGCTGCTCGGCGTTGCGACGGAAGATTTCAAGGCGTTTAGCCGGCAGGTCAACGAGGACGTACTCCTGCAGGCTTTCCAGCTTGCGGTAGGCGGCGAACTTGTCGCCGCGATCGAAGGCGGCGGTTGTTTCGGAAAGCACTTCGACGACCAGTAGCGGGTGGCTGATGTAGTCCGGCGTGGCGCAGTCACGGGCATCGCAAGTAACGACGACGTCGGGGTAGAAGAAGCAGTCTGCTGCTTCGACGCGGGTTTTGACCGATTCGATGTACACCCGGCAGGGGCTGCCCCTGAGAGCATTGCGCAAGGCGTTGTACAAATTTCCGGTAGCAACGTTATGGGACAAGCGCACGCCAACCATCGCAAAGACTTCGCCAGCGATGTACTCGTTACGGTTTGGCTGTTCCGCCTCCCATGCCAGATAGCCAGCAGCGTCGAATTTCGCATTTTCCCGCACCAGGGCCATGACGAACTCCTGTGGTCTGCGCTTCCGTGATTATGCCGCCAAAGCCTGCGTGCATTCGACGAACTGCGCCAGCTTTGCCCGAGCGGCGCCGCTGGCGATGGCTTCGCGTGCTTTCGCAATGCCGTCGGCGATGCTGTCAGCAGCGTTGGCGACATAGAGCGCGGCGCCCGCATTCAGGCAAACGATCTCGCGGGCGGGGCCCGGCTGGTTGTCGAGGGCGGCAAGCATCATCGCCTTCGACTCGTCGGCGCTGCCGACGCGCAGATTGCGCAGCGACATCATCTGCAGACCGAAGTCTTCCGGATGCACTTCGTACTCGCGGACTTCGCCGTCCTTCAGTTCGCCGATCAGCGTCGTCGCGCCGAGCGAAATTTCGTCGAGGTTGTCCTTGCCGTGCACGACCAGCACGCGCTCGGCGCCGAGGCGTTGCATGACGCGCACCTGGATGCCGACCAGGTCGGGGTGGAAGACGCCCATCAGGGTGTTCGGGGCGGCAGCCGGGTTGGTCAACGGGCCGAGGATGTTGAAGATGGTACGCACGCCCATCTCGCGCCGCACCGGCGCGACGTGCTTCATCGCGCTGTGGTGGTTGGGCGCGAACATGAAACCGATGCCGCACTGCTCAATGCACTCGGCGACCTTTTCCGGCGCCAGGTTGATGTTGGCACCGAGCGCTTCGAGCACGTCGGCGCTACCCGAGCTTGACGACACGCTGCGCCCGCCGTGCTTGGCCACCTTGGCGCCGGCCGCGGCGGCGACGAAGATCGAGGTGGTGGAAATATTGAAGCTGTGGGCGGCGTCGCCGCCGGTGCCGACGATATCGACGAAGTGCTTGTCGTAGGGCACCTTGACCGGCGTCGCCAGCTCGCGCATGACGCTGGCGGCGGCGGCGATCTCGCCGATGGTTTCCTTCTTGACGCGCAGTCCGGTGACGATGGCGGCAATCATCACCGGCGAGACTTCGCCGCTCATGATCTGGCGCATCAGCGAGACCATTTCGTCGTGGAAGATTTCGCGATGCTCGATGACGCGCTGGAGGGCGGCTTGCGGGGTCATTGCTTGTGCTCCTCGAGGAAGTTGTTGAGCAGGTCGTGACCGCGTTCGGTCAGGATCGATTCCGGGTGGAACTGGACACCTTCGACGGCCAGCGTCTTGTGGCGCACGCCCATGATCTCGCCGTCCTCGGTCCATGCCGTGACGTCGAGACAATCGGGCAGGCTGGCGCGCTCGATGGCCAGCGAGTGGTAGCGGGTGCAGGTCAGCGGATTGGGCAGGTTGCGGAAGACGCCCTCGTTCTTGTGGTGCACCGGCGAGACCTTGCCGTGCATCAACGTTTTGGCATGCACGATGCGCCCGCCGAAGGCTTCGCCAATCGACTGGTGGCCGAGGCAGACGCCGAGCAGCGGGATCTTGCCGGCGAATTCCTTGATCGCCGCCAGCGACACCCCGGCCTGAGCCGGCGCGCAAGGGCCGGGCGAAATGACCAGATAGTCGGGCTTGAGACGGGCGATCTCGGCCAGCGTGATGGCGTCGTTGCGGAAGACTTTCACCTCCTGGCCGAGTTCGCCGAAGTACTGGACCAGGTTGTAGGTGAAGCTGTCGTAGTTGTCGATCATCAATAACATGGTGCGCCCCTCAATCCATCCGCGTGTTCAGGCCCTGTTCGGCCAGTTCGGCGGCGCGCAGCACGGCGCGCGCCTTGTTCCGGGTTTCTTCCCACTCGGACTGCGGATCGGAGTCGGCGACGATGCCGGCGCCGGCCTGGACGTGCAGCTTGCCGTCCTTGACCACGGCGGTGCGGATGGCGATGGCCAGGTCCATGTCGCCGTTGAAGCCGAGGTAACCGACCGAACCGGCGTAGATGCCGCGCTTGACCGGTTCCAGTTCGTCGATGATTTCCATCGCCCGCACCTTGGGCGCACCGGAGACGGTGCCGGCGGGGAAGGTTGCCTTGAGCACGTCGACCGCATCCAGCCCTTTTTCCAACCGGCCTTCGACGTTGGAGACGATGTGCATCACGTGCGAATAACGCTCGATGACCATGCGTTCGGTCAGCTTGACGCTGCCGATCTTGGCGACGCGGCCGCAGTCGTTGCGACCGAGGTCGAGCAACTGGGTGTGCTCGGCCAGCTCCTTGGCGTCCGACAACAGGTCTTCGGCCAGCGCCGCATCCTCTTCCGGCGAGGCGCCGCGCTTGCGCGTGCCGGCAATCGGGCGCACGGTGACGCGGTCGCCTTCCAGCCGCACCAGGATTTCCGGCGAGGCGCCAACGACGTGGTAGTCCTCGAAGTCGAAATAGAACATGTAGGGCGACGGGTTGAGGCTGCGCAGCGTCCGGTACAGCGCCAGCGGGCTGGCGTGGAAGGGCTTGGTCATGCGCTGCGACAGCACTACCTGCATGATGTCGCCGTCGGTGATGTAGTCCTTGGCCTTCTTCACCGCCTGCTTGAACGCCGCCTCGCCGAACACCGACACCGCCGGTTCCGAATGCGCCGGCTTTTCGGCGGGAATGGTCACCGGCTGGCGCAGCCTGGCGAGCAGTTCCTTGAGCCGGGCGCGCGCCTTCTGGTAAGCGCCGGGAAAGCCGGGTTCGGCATAGACGATCAGCGTCAGCTTGCCGGACAGGTTGTCGACGACGGCGATTTCCTCGGACAGCAGCAACTGGATGTCGGGCGTACCGATTTCATCCGGACGCTGGCTCTTGGTCAGCTTGGTCTCGATGTAGCGGATCGTGTCGTAGCCGAAGCAGCCGACCAGTCCGCCGAGGAAGCGCGGCAGGCCGGTCGCCTCGGGCGCCCGGAAGCGCTTCATGTAGCTGTCGATGAAATCGAGCGGGTTGGCGTCGTGCTCGCGCTCGGCGATGCGGTTGCCGGTCAGCACCAGCACCTCGTGGCCGGTGACGACGATGCGCGTCGGCGACGCCAGGCCGATGATGGAATAGCGGCCGAAGCGTTCGCCGCCCTGCACCGATTCGAGCAGGTAGGTGAACGGCCCGCCGTTGGGTCCATTGCACAGCTTCAGGTAGATCGACAGCGGCGTGTCGAGATCGGCAAACGTTTCCAGCGTGACGGGAATACGGTTGTAGCCTTGCGCGGCGAGCGCGTTGAATTCGGTTTCGGTCATGGGATACCTCGGGTACGACAACGATGACGGGGTGCTGCAACTGGGTGCGCCGACAGACTCGGCGCCAGACGGGCGAGAGATTATGGACGCCAGGGGCGCCAACGAAGCTCGATGATCCAGTTGTGGGAAGCAGTCATTTGTCGTGAGGTCTAGAGAAGGCCCGGCCGGAGGCAGCGGGTGGAACGCAGTCTAGCGCATGCGCTTTGCCGCTGTCCACCCGGTCTCGCCTCAGACTTTGGCCAGTTCGCTGCGCAGGGCGGCGATGATCGAGTCGTAGCGGTGCGCGTCGCTGTCCTTGCCGGCGCCGTAGATGGCCGAACCGGCAACAAAGGCATCAACGCCGGCGCGGGCGATTTCGGCGATGTTGCCGGTATTGACCCCGCCGTCGATCTCGAGGCGGATGCGCCGGCCGCTGTCGCGCTCATAGGCGTCGAGCTTGGCCCGCGCCTGGCGCGCCTTGGCCAGCGTGCCGGGGATGAACTTCTGGCCACCGAAGCCCGGATTAACGCTCATCAGCAGGACGACGTCCAGCTTGTCCATGACGTAGTCCATGTAATCGAGCGGCGTCGCCGGGTTGAAAACCAGGCCGGCCTGGCAGCCGGCATCGCGGATCAGCGACAGCGTGCGGTCGATGTGCTCTGAGGCTTCCGGGTGGAAGGTGATGATGTTGGCGCCGGCCTTGGCGAAATCAGGCACGATGCGATCGACCGGCTTGACCATCAGATGCACGTCGATCGGCGCGTCGGTACAGGGGCGGATCGCCTCGCAGACCAGTGGTCCGATGGTCAGGTTGGGAACATAATGGTTGTCCATCACGTCGAAGTGAATCCAGTCGGCGCCAGAGGCGATGACGTTGGCCACTTCCTCGCCCAGTTTGGCGAAATTGGCGGACAGAATGCTCGGTGCAATGACGAAATCCCTGGCTGACATGATGTTTCCCTGAAAACAAGAGACCAAATTATCCCATGAGCGCCCCCGACAAGTACCGCATCGAAATCATCCCTACCCCGCAGTTCATTCCCGAGCAGTCCGACCCCGACGACAACCGCTACGTCTTCGCCTACACGATCGCCATCCGCAACGTCGGCAGCGTGCCGGCGCAACTGGTGTCGCGTCACTGGATCATCACCGACGCCAACAATCAGGTGCAGGAAGTGCGCGGCCTCGGCGTCGTCGGCAAGCAACCATTGCTGCAACCAGGCGAGCGTTTCGAATACACCAGCGGCTCCTCGCTGACGACACCGATCGGCACGATGAAGGGCAGCTACCAGATGGTGGCCGAGGACGGCACGCATTTCGACGCCGAGATTCCCGAGTTCGTCCTGGCGATTCCGCGCGCGCTGCACTAAGGCGAAGCGGCCGCTGCCTTGTTCAAGCGCCCCAGGATGCTTGTCCAGGCTTGATCGCCGCAGCATTCGTGCGCCATTCCCGGCAGGACCAGCACTTCCGTGCCCGGCGGTAGCGCATGCAGCATTGCCACGGCGGGGACATTCTTGTCTTCGGCACCGAATATCGCCTGCCGCACAACGTCCGGGCGCCAATGTCGCGCACTGGCAACATTCAATGAGCCGGCGAGCGGCGAATAGCCGTGCAAGGCCGTCCAACGCTCATGGTCCAGCGGTGCGACGATGGACACGACCCGCCGGACTTGCGGCACACGCTCGCCAAGCAGCATGGCGAGGACACCGCCCCCCGAGTAGCCAACCAGACTGACACTATTGATCGCTGGTCGACGCGCCAGCCAGTCGGCAAGCGCGTCAGCCATTGCCTGAACCACGCGCTCTGAATAACGCTGGCTGGTCCACCATTGCGGCGAGCAGACGGCATCGCCAACGCCGACGAAATAACAGGGGCGCCCCAGATATAGCGCAGCGCGCTCGTCCTGAACAAGCAGCTCAAGCGCCATGGGTTTGCGCGGGGTCGGGTCGGCGGCAACCACCTCGCCCCCTGCAATCCAGGGACGCCCATCGCCTTCGATGTAAACATGAACGTGCCCCCCTTGCTCGATCAGCCTTGAGCGCTCAAGCAGCAAGAGGCGAAACCCTTGCGCCGAAACGACTTCCTGACGCAAGGAAGCGCTGTCACGCAAGCTTTCGAAGCGGGCCTGCGAACCGGCACAACCGGCCACCAGCCCACCGACCGAAAACACCAGCAGAAAAGATAAAAAAACTGGCGGGAGCAACCCCGCCAGCGTACTTTTCAAACGCGACATGCTCGCCGGATCAGAAGCTTTGGCGATACTTGAATTCCAGCGTGTAATCGCGGTAATCGCTGTTACCGACGACGCCATCGAGGTTGACGAAGAAGGAACGGTCACGATCGATCTCCTTGCTGACACCGACGGCAACGCGGCCATAGTCACGCTGGCCGTCCACGCCCTTGACGCGGAAGACGGTATTGGCCGGATCGGCGACGAATGCCGTACGGATCGAGCGGCTATCGTTGCTGAACTCGTGTTCCCAAGCCAGACTGCCATTGACCGACCAACCGTTGTTCAGCTTGCGCTCGGCAGCAAGGCCGATCTCGGAAACCAGGGAATCGATCGTGTTGTCCTTGTAGAGCAGCGCCGGCGCCCCTCCTTTTTCGCGATAGCCGTCAATCGCGACATTGGTGTAGTGCAACTGACCGAAAGGTCTCAGCGTGGTCGCTTCGTTCAGCGCGATCTCCTTGGCCAAACCGACCGAAAGATTCCACTGGTTGGCATGGGTGTCGCCGGAAAGGCGGGTTCCAGCAACAGTCCGCTGCGTATCGATGACAACGCGCCCGTAGCCCAGCATGCCCTCAACGAACCAGGAAGGCGAGAACTCGTAGGAACCGAAACCGGAAAGCATGTACATGCTGTTCTCCGAACCGGTGCCCGACATGCCGCTTACATCGGAATCGCCGTGTACGTAGCCGAACGACGCGCCGAGCAACAGCTTGCTGTTGATCCGTCGGTCGGCACCGACTGCCACACTGTAGGTATCCGAGCGATAGCCATTGATCCCGTCATCACTCGACTGGCGCGCCTCGCCGTAGCTGCCCCGGATGAAGAATCCGGTGTCATCCATATCGTCGGCACTGGCAGCACCACCGCTAAGCCCGGTTGCGCCCATCGGCGTCGGCGCCAGTGAGATGTGCTGTGCGGAAGGATTGTAATTGCCGCGAATTTTCGCCAAGCGGCTGAAGATCTGACGCCGATACTGGGCAGTTCCATGGATGATCGAACTACGCGCCGCCATGATGGAGTGCGGCAACATCTGACCGAGGCCGGCGCGCACTGCAGCGGCGCTGCCCGAAGGAAGCAGCGCCTGCAGACTGTTGTTGCTGGTTTGGCCCAGCGCCCGGCAAAGCCGGGCCGCCTGACCGGTTGCCACGCTGCAATCGATACCGACCACGGTCCCCTGCCCCTGCGAAATCGCCGCCACGATCTTGGCCAACTCCTGCGATAGCGAACCCAAGGCCGTCAAATCGTGATATACGCTGCGCAACTGGTCGATATCCATCACGGTGCCGCCAGTCGCCAGCGACAGTTTGGTGTAATCGGCTTCGGTAGTGGCGGCAATACTGCTGGAGGAATTAGGCACGATGGCGTAGCCCTGGACCTTGCTCACCACGCCGGTCACCGGGTCCTTGACGAAAGCAAAACCTGTCGCCGGATCGGCACCGACAATGGCGATCGCGGTGCGGCCCTGGCTGTCGGTGAAGCGCTGATTGACTACGCTGTGCAGGACGATGTGCTTCTGCGCCAGCATCTGCTGCATCGTTGCGGTATTGTTGGCCGTGTTCGTATCGTAGATCGTCTGCCCTTGCGGCAATCCGCTGGTAACCGGCGTACCGCCAGTATCGACATCGCGATCCTCGTCGGTAATCAGCAGAATCGATGCTCCGGCGTTGTTACGGAACTGATAGTTGCGCAACACGTAATCGATCATCCGGTAACCGTCTTCGGTACCGCCAGAAGTATCTAGCTGCGGCGTCACCAATTTGAACTCGGCAGCATCCCCCCACACGGCATCGACACCGCTGGACAGGTCAAGGTGCCGGTAAAGCGCGCTACTACTGGTTTCGCGCCCGGCTTCATTGGCCGAGGTCCCCTGATATGAACTCCCACCGAAGCCACCCAGACCATAACGGTTGACCGTCACACTCTGGGCATTGAGCACGTTGTCGAGGTTTTCGATGTACGAGCCGATGAACTGGTTGTGCTCTCCGGACATCGAGCCGCTTTCGTCAATCGCGACGACCATATCGATAGTGCTGGCGGCATGCGCTGCGCCGCCCAATGCCGAAACCACTGCTGCAAAAAGCAGATTACGCTTGAAACCCTTCATGAAAACTCCTTGATCAATGCAAAATGTCGCCACCAGCGGGCAACGGACCCGCCGGATTTTTGCATCGATTTACATCTCGAACAAGATAGACCAAAGACATAACCGGGAAATGTCGATCAAATACCCCGCCTCGCAGAATGACCGCCACAAGCTCACTTAAACGCAGCTACCGCCTGATCGCACCTTTCTATGACCTGGCCGTGGAGCAGGCGACGCGCGGCATGCGCCAGCACAGCCTGCACGGTCTGCCCTCGCGGCCGAGCACCATCCTGCTCGCGGGGGTCGGCACCGGCCTCGACCTGCCCCATCTGCCACCGCAGCACCGCTACGTCGGTATCGACCTGACCGGCGCCATGCTCAGGCGCAGTCTGCCGCGCGCCGGTCGGCTTGATTTCTGCCCGGTGCAGGGAGATGTGCACCATCTGCCGTTTGCCGATGCCAGTTTCGACGCCGTCGTTGCCCACCTGATCCTGGCCGTGGTGCCGCAACCGGCGCTGTGCCTGGCGGAAATTTCGCGGGTATTGAAGCCGGGCGGCGAAGCGCTGATCCTCGACAAGTTCCTGCGCCGCCAGCAGAAGGCGCCGTTGCGGCGCCTGCTCAATCCGCTAGCGCGGCGTATCGCCACCCGGTTTGACGTGGTTTTCGAGGACTTGCTCGACGCCAGCCCCGGCCTCGCCCTGCGCGACGACAGCCCCGCTTTCGCCGGCGGCTGGTTCCGCCGCATCCGCCTGATCCGCCGCTGACTCGTCGCCGAGGGCGTCGGCAATCCACGCCTGCAGCAGCGTCCAGGTGATGGCCAGGACCACCGGTCCGACGAAGATGCCGATCAGGCCGAAGCCGAGCATGCCGCCGATGACGCCGGCGAAGATCAGCAGCAAGGGCAGATCGGCGCCGCGCCGGATCAGCATCGGGCGCAGGAAGTTGTCGAGGCTGCCGACGATCACGCTCCACACCACCAAAAACACCGCCCAGCCGGTATCGCCCATCCAGAACAGCCAGCCGGCAGCCGGCAGCAGGACCAGCACCGGACCGACCTGGGCGATGCACAGCAGCAGCATCACCGCCGACAGCAAGGCGGCGAAGGGGACGCCGGCCAGCGCCAGGCCAAGCCCACCCAACACCGTCTGCACCAGCGCGGTGACGCCGACGCCCAAAGCCACGCCGCGGATCGCCTGACCGGCCAGGATCACCGAATTCTCGCCGCGCGCGCCGGCCAGGCGGCGGCCGAAACGGCGCACCAGGCGCGCCGCCGGTTCGCCGCCGGAATACATGATGGCAGCGATGGTGACGATCAGCAGGAACTGCACCAGCATGCCGCCGAGCCCGCCAACCTGAGCCAGCACCCACTTGCCGGTATCGGCGGCATAGGGCGTGACCTGGGCGATGATGCCATCGGTGCCGCCAGTCGCCAGTTGCGCCCACAGCCCGGCCAGCGTGGCACCGACCAGCGGCAGTTCGGCGATCCAGCGCGGCAGCGGCGGCAGGCCGTTGGCGATCAGATGATCGGCGAGCGCGGTCAGGGTGCCGGCGTTGCCGGCGATGGTATCGACCGCCAGCCACAGCGGCAGCACCAGCAGCAACAGCATGGCCAGCGTCATCAGTGCGATTGCCGGCGCCCGCCGGCCGCCCAGCCGCGCTTCGAGCGCCAGGAAAGCCGGCCAGGTGGCGACGACGATCATCGCCGCCCACACGCCGGCAGCCAGGAAAGGCCGCAGCACCCACAGCGACAGGCCACCGAGGCCGACGACAAAAAATATCGCCAGCGTGTTGCGGGTCAGGTCGCGGTGGATGTCGCGCATCGCTTATGAGCGGTAGTCGGCGTTGATCTTGACGTAGTCGTACGAGAAGTCGCAGGTGTAGACCTTGGCCGCCGCGTCGCCGCGACCGAGGGCGACACGCACGGTGATCTCGGCCTGCGCCATCACCCGGGCGCCATCGGCTTCCTGGTAGGCGGCGGCACGACCGCCGTTCTCGGCGACCAGCACGTCGTCCAGCCAGACCTTGACGGCATCGACATCGAGGTCGGCGATGCCGGCGTAACCGACGGCGGCAAGGATGCGGCCGAGGTTGGGGTCGGAGGCGAAGAAGGCGGTCTTGACCAGCGGCGAGTGGCCGATCGCGTAGCCGACCTGGCGGCATTCCTCGATCGTTTTGCCGCCCTCGACGGCGACGGTGATGAACTTGGTCGCGCCTTCGCCGTCGCGGACGATGGCCTGCGCCAGCTCGACCGACACGGCAACGATCGCCGCCTTGACCTCGGCCCAGCCGGCGTCGCTTGCCGAGGCGAAGCTGGCGCCCGACTGGCCGGTGGCGATCATCACGTAGGAATCGTTGGTCGAGGTATCGCCATCGACGGTGATGCAGTTGAACGAAGCTTCGGCCGCCTCCTTGACCAGCTGGTCGAGCAGCGGCTGGGCGACGCCGGCGTCGGTGGCAAGGAAGCCGAGCATGGTCGCCATGTTCGGCCGGATCATGCCGGCGCCCTTGGAAATGCCGGAAATCGTGATTTTCCTGCCATTGACCTCGACCACGCGCGAAGCCGCCTTGGCCACGGTGTCGGTAGTCATGATGCCGTGCGCGGCGGCGTGCCAGTTGTCCGCCTTGAGGTCGGCGAAGACCGCCGGCAGGCCGGCCTTGATGCGTTCGACCGGCAGCGGTTCGAGAATGACGCCGGTAGAGAACGGCAGCACCTGTTCCGCCGCCACGCCGAGCAGTTCGCCGACCGCTTCGCAGGTCTGGCGGGCGGTCTGGCGGCCGGGCTCGCCGGTGCCGGCGTTGGCGATGCCGGTATTGATCACCAGGGCGCGGATTTCCTTGCCGCTCGCCAGATGCTGGCGGCACAGCTGGACCGGCGCCGCGCAGAAGCGGTTCTGGGTGAACACGCCGGCCACCGTGCAGCCGGCGTCGAGGGCTACCAGCGTCAGGTCGCGGCGGTTCTTCTTGCGGATTTCAGCTTCGGCGACGCCGAGGCGGACGCCGGCCACGGCGAACAGTTGGTCGGAGGACGGGGTGGCGTAATTGACGGGCATGGTAAGGACTCCAACAGCATCAAGGCACCGCGAAGGGTGCCTTGGATCGGGTTACTCGAATTTCAGGACAGCTTGCCGTGACAGTGCTTGTACTTCTTGCCGGAACCGCAGGGGCAGGGGTCGTTGCGCCCGACCTTCGGTCCGTTCTCGACCGGCTGGTTGGCGTCGCCGCCCTCGTCGGCGAGCGCCTCGTCGTAACCGGCATGCTGGTACTTGACGTTGCTGACGTCGGCGTGCGGCGCGGTTTCCTCGACGTCTTCCGGCGAGCGGATCTGCACCGTGAACACGACGCGGGTGACCTGGGTCCGCACCTGGTCGAGCAGCGTCTCGAACAGTTCGAAGGCTTCGCGCTTGTATTCCTGCTTCGGGTTCTTCTGTGCGTAGCCGCGCAGGTGGATGCCCTGGCGCAGGTGGTCGAGCGCCGCCAGATGCTCGCGCCAGTAAGAATCGAGGCTCTGCAGCATGACGTTGCGCTCGAACTGGCGGAAGGTCTCGGTACCGACCAGTTCGACCTTGGCCTGGTAGGCCTGGGCCGCGCCTTCAAGGATGCGGGCGAGGATTTCCTCGTCGCTCAGCGTCGGCTCGGCCTTGACCCAGTCGGCGACCGGCGGTGCGATCAGCAGATCGGCGGCAAGTTCCTTCTGCAGCCCGTCGAGGTCCCACTGCTCTTCGACCGATTCGGCCGGCACATGCTTGCGGAAGATGTCGGTGATGACGCCGTCGCGCATTGCGGCGATGGTCTCGGCGATATCCTCGGTTTCCAGCAACTCGTTGCGCTGCTGGTAGATGACCTTGCGCTGGTCGTTGGCGACGTCGTCGTATTCCAGCAACTGCTTGCGGATGTCGAAGTTGCGGGCTTCGACCTTGCGCTGCGCCGATTCCAGCGAACGGGTGACGAGCGGATGCTCGATCGCCTCGCCTTCCGGCATCTTCAGCTTGTCCATGATGCCGCGCAGGCGCTCGCCGGCGAAGATGCGCAGCAGCGGATCGTCGAGGCAAAGGTAGAAGCGTGACGAACCGGCGTCACCCTGGCGACCGGCACGGCCGCGCAACTGGTTGTCGATGCGGCGCGACTCCTGGCGCTCGGAACCGATGATGTGCAGGCCGCCGGCGGCCAGCACCTGGTCGTGCACCTTCTGCCACTCGGCCTTCATCTCGGCGACCTTGGCGTCGCGGGCTTCCGGCGCCAGCGACTCGTCGCCGCGAACGGCGTCGAGCAGCTTCTCGACGTTGCCGCCGAGCACGATGTCGGTACCGCGACCGGCCATGTTGGTGGCGATCGTGATCATCCCCGGGCGACCGGCCTGGGCGACGATCTCGGCTTCCCGGGCGTGCTGCTTGGCGTTGAGCACCTGATGCGGCAGCTTTTCCTTGTCGAGCAACGACGACAGCAGCTCCGACGACTCGATCGAGGTGGTACCGACCAGCACCGGCTGACCGCGCTTGGCGCAGTCCTTGATGTCGGCGATGATCGCCGTGTGCTTCTCGTCGGCGGTCTTGTACACCAGGTCGTTCATGTCCTTGCGCACCATCGGCCGATGGGTCGGGATGACGACGGTTTCCAGGCCGTAGATCTGCTGGAACTCGTAGGCTTCGGTATCGGCGGTGCCGGTCATGCCGGCCAGCTTGCCGTACATGCGGAAGTAGTTCTGGAAGGTGATCGACGCCAGCGTCTGGTTTTCCGACTGGATGGCGACGCCTTCCTTGGCCTCGACCGCCTGGTGCAGGCCGTCCGACCAGCGGCGACCGACCATCAGGCGACCGGTGAATTCATCGACGATGATGATCTCGCCGTTCTGCACCACGTAGTGCTGGTCCTTGTGGAACAGCGTCAGCGCGCGCAGGGCGGCGTTCAGGTGGTGCATCAGCGTGATGTTGGCGGCGTCGTACAGGCTGCTGCCTTCGGCCAGCATGCCGGCGTCGGCCAGCAGTTGCTCGGCGTGCTCGTAACCGGCTTCGGAGAGATGGACCTGATGGCCCTTCTCGTCGACCCAGTAGTCGCCCTCGGCGTTTTCCTCGGCGGCGCGCGACAGTTGCGGCACGACGCTCTTCATCCGGACGTAGAGGTCGGTATGGTCGTCGGCCTGACCGGAGATGATCAGCGGCGTACGCGCCTCGTCGATCAGGATCGAGTCCACTTCGTCGACGATGGCGTAGCCCAGGCCGCGCTGCACGCGCTGCCCGGCGCTGTAGACCATGTTGTCGCGCAGGTAGTCGAAACCGAATTCGTTGTTGGTGCCGTAGGTGATGTCGGCGGCGTAGGCGGCCTGCTTGGCCTCGTGGTCCATCTGCGACAGGTTGATGCCGACGGTCAGCCCGAGGAAACGGTGCAGGCGCCCCATCCATTCGGCGTCGCGACTGGCCAGGTAGTCGTTGACCGTGATGACGTGCACGCCCTTGCCGGAAATCGCGTTGAGGTAGGCAGGCAGCGTGGCGACCAGGGTCTTGCCCTCGCCCGTGCGCATTTCGGCGATCTTGCCGTAGTGCAGCACCATGCCGCCGATCAACTGGACATCGAAGTGGCGCATGCCGAGCACCCGCTTGCCGGCCTCGCGGACGACGGCAAAGGCTTCCGGCAACAGATCGTCGAGCGCTTCGCCGGCGCCGTACCGCTGGCGGAACTCCGCCGTCTTTGCCTGCAACTGCGCATCGGACAAGGCCGCGATCTGCGGCTCGAGCGCATTGATGCGCTTGACGGTCTGCGAGTATTGCTTGATCAGCCGGTCATTGCGGCTGCCGAAAATCTTTTTGAGTAGGCCGGATATCATCGCACTGGAATGGATTCTTGCGCCGACAGGCGCAATGGAGCCGGGATTCTAGCATGCCCGCCGGGAGCGACGGGCAGCACAGCATCGTACCGGCAAGATCGGGGTCAGCGCCGCTTCAGGCTGGCAAAATGCTCGCCCCGCTTGAGGAAGCTGGCCGGGTTCTGGGGCACGCCCAGCATGCGCACCTCGAAGTGCAGATGTGGCCCGGAGGAACGCCCGGTACTGCCGACGGCACCGATATTCTCGCCGCGGCGGACGATCTGCGACTCGGTGACCTTGATTTCGGAAAGATGGGCGTAGCGGGACAGCAGGCCCTCGCCGTGGTCGATATCGACCATGTTGCCGAACTCAGGGTGAAAGGAAGCCGCGACGACCACACCATCGGCGGCGGCCAGCACTGGCGTACCGGTCGGCGCGGCGAAATCCAGGCCATCATGGCGCGAACGCAGGCCGCTGAAAGGATCGTTGCGGTAACCGAAACTGGAACCCATCAGCGCATTCCTGACCGGCAGCGTCGTCGGCATCAGCCTTTCCTCGACCCGCTTCTCAAGCAACTTGAACTCCATGAAGCTGAGGTCGTCGGCCTTGCGATCGACTTCCGCGGCCAGGCGCTCGATTTCCTGCTGCAGCTCACCGGCCGACAGGGGCGCCGGGATGAACGGCCCACCCTGCCCCGGCTTGGTTTCGGCGGCTACGGCCGGACTCTTTTTGATCCCGGCGAGATCGGAGACGCGATTACCCAGCGAATCCAGTTGCAGCAGGCGCCCCTGCAGTTCACCGAGGCGGGTGGCCATCATGTTCAGGTTATTGGTGATGTAATTGCGTGTTTCCCGATTTTCCTGCTGCTGGATCGAAACCAGGACCCGCTCGACGATCGGCAGCCGGAAATGCAGCGACATCATCGAGAACAGCACCGACGACGAGAGGACAAGAAGCAGGAAAACAGCCACCGCGGCAAACACGTGACGGGGCATAATGGTGATCGTGCGCGCCGATTTCAGATGGCGCGAAACCAAGATGATCTGCACGTAACCTCCTATGTACAAAGCGCCGCAAGACTACCTCGACGCCGATGCTGCCGCGGGCCGCATCATGGCCCATGCCCGACTGCTGATGAAGCTGTCCAGCCAATTCGACGCGGTCGCCCCCGCCGCCCTGCGCCATGCCGCGCATGTCGCCAACTACAAGTCGGGGAAGCTCGTTATCCACGCCGATAACGGCGCGGTCGCCGCCAAGATCCGCCAGATGCACCGGCGGCTGTGCGACGAGTTATCCAAGAAAGCGCCCGAGTGTAGCGACATCGAGGTAAAAGTTCAACCTCGACAAAATCTCGACCGATCAAGCACTTCCACGATCAAGCCGATTTCCGGCGCGGCGGCGGCGACACTCGCCAGGACGACGGCCGCCCTACCGCCGGGGCCGTTGCGCAGCGCGCTGGACAGCTTGCTGCAGCGCGCTGCTAGACAGGAATGATGGCCAGGCGCTCGACGAACATCAGCGCGAAGACGAGCAAAGCGAACAGGATGCCGTAACGCAGCAGGCGCCAGCTGAAGGCGAGATATTCGCGGCGCCCGGTGAAGGCGTAAAGGACGACGCCGACCCCGACGGCGATGACGAGAACGACTGCCAGCAGGCGCAGCAGCCACATCGCGGTGTCAGGCGGTCTGCGCCAGCCAGCGCGTGACGCCTTGCGGCACGCTCGCCGACTCGGGAAAACTGACCAGTTCCCAGGCTTCCTGCTGCTGCAGGAGGGCGCGCGCCAACTGGTTGTTCAGCGCGTGACCACCCTTGTGCGAAGCGTAGGCGGCGAGCAGCGGGTGGCCGAGCAGGTAGAGGTCGCCGACCGCGTCGAGGATCTTGTGCTTGACGAACTCGTCGCCATAACGCAGCCCGTCCTGGTTGAGGACGCGGAATTCGTCGAGGACGATCGCGTTCTCCAGTCCGCCCCCCAGCGCCAGACCGTTTTCGCGCAGGTATTCGACTTCCTGCATGAAACCGAAGGTGCGCGCCCGCGACACTTCGCGGACATAGGAGTGTTCGGCGAAATCGATTTCCGCCTGCTGCGCCGAACGATCGATCGCCGGATGGTGAAAGACGATGGAAAAGCTCAGGCGATAGCCGTCGTAGGGCTCGAAGCGCGCCCACTTGTCGCCGTCGCGGACTTCGATCGGCCGGGTGACGCGAATGAATTTCTTGGCGGCATTCTGTTCCTCGATCCCCGCCGACTGGATCAGGAACACGAAGGGCGCGGCAGAGCCATCGAGGATGGGCACTTCCGGCGCATCGAGGTCGATCCACGCATTGTCGATGCCGAGGCCGCAGAGCGCCGACATCAGGTGTTCGATGGTGCCGACCTTGACCCCGTCACGCTCCAGGCAGGAACACATGCGGGTGTCGCCGACCAAAACCGCCTGCGCGGGAATGTCGACCGGTTCGGGCAGATCAACGCGGCGAAAGACGATACCGGTATCCGGAGCCGCCGGGCGCAGGGTCAGATTGACCTTGACGCCACCGTGCAGACCGACGCCCGAGGCATGAATGACCGTCTTCAGCGTGCGTTGCTTTAGCATGTTGGCAAGTTGTTGAAAGCATTGGGGAAGGCGGCGCATTCTAACACAATGCGCCGCCGCCCTTTTCAGAGAGAGCTTTTGTTACAGGTCAGTCCGCCTGCTTGCGCAGGAATGCCGGAATGTCGTAACGATCAACCCCGCTGTTGGCCAGCGCCTCGACGGTAACGTTGCGCTTGCGCACGACGGCCGGCACATCGGCAATCTGGTTGTAGTCGATCGCCGCGCCGCTGGTGAAGGAAACAGCGTCGTGCGTGCCGGTGGCAACCGCTTCGACCATCGGCGTGTTGATCACTTCGAAGCTCTGACGCTTGGCCGCAACCTGGCCGAGGCCGGTGGCGACGACGGTGACGCGCAGGGCATCGCCCATCAGTTCGTCGTACACGGCGCCGAAGATGATGTGCGCGTCGTCGGCGGCGAAGGCCTTGACCGTGTTCATCACCTCGTTGACTTCCTTCATCTTCAGGTTGCCCTTGGCGGCGGTGATATTGACCAGCACGCCACGCGCACCGGACAGGTTCACGCCTTCAAGGAGCGGCGAGGCAACGGCCTGTTCGGCGGCAATGCGCGCCCGGTCCACGCCGGAGGCGGCAGCCGAGCCCATCATGGCGCGGCCCATTTCGCCCATCACCGTGCGCACGTCTTCGAAGTCGACGTTGACCAGGCCCGGGTAGGTAATGATTTCGGCGATGCCGCCGACCGCGTTCTTCAGCACGTCGTCGGCCGCCTTGAAGCAATCGTCGACATCGGCGTCGTCACCCATGACCTCCATCAACTTGTCGTTGAGGATGACGATCAGCGAATCGACGTGCTTGGAAAATTCGGAAATGCCGGCTTCGGCCGACTTCATCCGCTTGCCGCCTTCGAAGCTGAACGGCTTGGTCACCACGCCGACAGTCAGGATGCCCATTTCGCGGGCGATCTCGGCGACCACCGGGGCAGCGCCGGTGCCCGTGCCGCCACCCATGCCGGCGGTGATGAAGGCCATGTGGGCGCCGGTCAGCGCTTCACGGATCTCTTCGCGATGCGCATCCGCCGCCGCCTTGCCGGCTTCCGGCTTGGCGCCGGCACCGAGCCCGGTCTTGCCGAGCGACAGCTTGCTCGACGCGGCATTGCGCGCCAGCGCCTGGGCATCGGTATTGGCGGCGATGAATTCGACGCCGTTCACCCCCTCGCGGATCATGTGCTCGATGGCATTGCCGCCGGCACCGCCCACCCCGAACACCTTGATCACGGTGCCGAGCTCTTCTTCCTTCTCGATGATTTCAAACATGACGACCTCCTCTGAAAAGACTTTTCGACAAACAATCAGAAATTCTTGGAAAACCACTGCTTCATGCTGGAGAAGACATCCTTGATGCCCTGCTTCTCCTGAATCTTCAAACCGCGCTTGCGTTGCGCCTGGGCTTCCAGCAGCAGGCCGAAAGCCGTCGAGAAACGCGGGTTCTGGACGACGTCCGACAGGCTCGCCTCGTACTTGGGATTGCCCAGACGGACCGGCATGTGGAAGATTTCCTCGCCCAGTTCGACCATGCCCGGCATCACGCTGGCGCCGCCGGTCAGCACGATGCCGGACGACAGGACGTCCTCGAAGCCGGCGCGGCGCAGTTCGTGCTGGATCAGTTCGTAGAGTTCCTCGACGCGCGGCTGGATCACGTCGGCCAGCGCGCGGCGGCTCAGCTTGCGGCTCGGCCGGTCGTCCACGCCGGCAACGTCGAGGTTTTCGGAAATGTCGGCGAGTTGCGCCAGGGCGCAGCCGAACTTGCACTTGATGTCCTCGGCTTCGCGGGTCGGCGTGCGCAACGCCATGGCGATGTCGTTGGTGATCTGGTCGCCGGCGATCGGGATCACCGAGGTATGGCGGATGGCGCCCTGCGTCCACACGGCGATGTCGGTGGTGCCGCCGCCGATGTCGATCAGGCAGACGCCGAGATCCTTCTCGTCCTCGGACAGCACGGCGTAGCTGGAGGCCAGCGGTTGCAGCACCAGGTCATTGACTTCCAGACCGCAGCGGCGCACGCACTTGACGATGTTCTGCGCTGCCGAGACGGCGCCGGTGACGATATGCGTCTTCACTTCCAGGCGCATGCCGCTCATGCCGATCGGCTCGCGGATGCCGTCCTGGCCATCGATGACGAATTCCTGGGTGAGGATGTGCAGGATTTCCTGCTCGGCGGGAATCGGCATCGCCCGCGCCGTCTCGATCACGCGCTCGACGTCGGCCTGAGTCACTTCCTTGTCCTTGATCGCCACCATGCCGTTCGAGTTGAAGCTCTTGATATGGCTGCCGGCGATCCCGGTATAAACGTGGCTGACCTTGCAGTCGGCCATCAGTTCGACTTCCTGGATGACGCGGCTGATCGTGTGCACCGTCTCCTCGATATTGACCACGACCCCCTTCTTCAGCCCGCGCGAATCCTGCGAGCCCATGCCGATCACGCTCAGCCGTCCCTCGTTGTCGATATCGGCGACCAGCGCGACGATCTTCGACGTTCCGATATCCAGGCCAACCACCAGATCCTTGTTGTCCCTGCTCATAGTCTTACTTTCCCTTCCCATCGCCCGCGACCTTCATCGCGAAACCATTCGGATACCGCAAATCCACGACCGCCGGCAGTACCGGCAAATTCCCGACCATCGTCGGATAAACCTCGACAAACCGCTGCAGGCGCGAGCCCACCGTGAATTTCGGATGCTCGCGCCCGACTTCGATGCGCATCCCGTTGCCCAGGCTGACCTGCCAGGCCAGGCGCGGCGACAGGCTGACCTGCACCGGCGTCTCGCCGATCGCCGAAAAACTCTTGCCGAAGCTCACGAATCGCTGCAGGACTTCCTGGGCAGTTCCCGGCGGGCCGACCAGCAAGGGCAAGCGCGCCATCTCGCTTTCCGGCAGCAGGGCGGCGAAGACCTCGCCGTGGCTGTTGACCATTTCCGCGTAGCCCTCGCCCCAGCGCGCCACCGGTTGATGCTCCTCGACCCGCACTTCCAGTCCGGCCGGCCAGATGCGCCTTACGTACGCCTTGCGCACCCAGGGCAGTTGCTCGAGCGCGACGCGCACGGCTTCCAGATCGAGGCTGAAGAAGTTGCCGCGCAGCGCCGACGGCAGCACCTGCTCGATCTCGCCGCGGCGCACATGCGCCAGCGGCTCGACGAAAACGACCTGCTTGACCGGCAAGGACGGCACCCGCACCACCCAGACCGCGCCGGCCGCCAGCAAGGCGGCGGCGCCGACCAGCAGCAGCAGGTCGGCGATCGCGTTGAGGAGTTGCGGTTTGTGCCACATTCATTGTCTCAGTCGTTGGCCGCCAGTTCGAGGACGCGGCGCACCAGCGCGGCGTAGTCCATGCCCGCCGCCCGGGCGCCCATCGGCACCAGCGAGTGGTCGGTCATGCCCGGCGCGGTATTCACTTCCAGGAAATAGTGCTTGCCGTCTTCGTCCATCAGGAAATCGACCCGCCCCCAGCCGCGCCCGTCGAGCATGCGGAAAGCTTCCAGTGCCTCGGCGCGTATCTGCATTTCCTGCGCTTGCGGCAGGCCGCAAGGACACAGGTAGCGGGTGTCGTCACGCTTGTACTTGGCTTCGTAGTCGTACCAGTCAGTCGCTGGCTCGATCTTGATGATCGGCAGCACCTGGTCGCCGACGATGCCGACCGTGTATTCGCCGCCCATGACGCCCTTCTCGGCAATCACCAGCGGGTCGTGGCGGGCCGCCTCGGCATAGGCGGCCTTCAACTCGCCCGGCGCCTTGACCTTGGTCACGCCGATCGACGAACCCTCGCGCGCCGGTTTGACGAAGAGCGGCAGGCCCAGTTCCTCCTCGATTTCGGCGAAATCGGACGCCGCATTGAGCAGCGCGTATTCCGGAATCGGCAGACCGGCCGCCTGCCACATCAGCTTGGTGCGGAACTTGTCCATCGCCAGCGCCGAAGCGAGGACGCCGGAACCGGTGTAGGGAATGTGCATCACTTCGAGCGCGCCCTGGATCGTCCCGTCCTCGCCGTGCCGGCCGTGCAGCGCGATGAAGGCGCGGTCGTAGCCTTTCAGGGCGTCGAGCGGCTGCTCGGCGGGATCGAAGGCGTGGGCGTCGATGCCCTGACCCTGCAGCGCGGCCAGCACGCGCGAACCGCTGTTCAGGGAAACCTCACGCTCAGCGGAGGTTCCGCCGAAGAGCACTGCAACCTTGCCGAAGTCGCTCATTTGCCTTCCACCAGTTTGCCGGGTACCGCGCCGATCGAACCGGCACCCATGGTCAGAACCACGTCGCCATCTCGGGCGACATCCATGATCGTTTGCGGCATCGCCGCGATCTCCTCGACGAAGACCGGCTCGACCTTGCCGGCGACGCGCAGAGCGCGCGCCAGGGTACGGCCGTCGGCGGCGACGATGGGCGCCTCGCCAGCGGCGTAGATTTCGGCCAGGCACAGCGCGTCGACCGTCGACAACACCTTGACGAAATCCTCGAAGCAGTCGCGCGTGCGCGTGTAGCGGTGCGGCTGGAAGGCCAGCAGCAGGCGGCGACCGGGGAAAGCACCGCGGGCGGCGGCGAGCGTTGCCGCCATCTCGACCGGGTGATGCCCGTAGTCGTCGACCAGCGTGAAGCTGCCGCCGGCCGGCAGCGCAACTTCACCGTAGCGCTGGAAGCGCCGGCCGACGCCCTTGAATTCGGCGAGCGCCTTGATGATCGCCGCGTCGCCGACGCCGACTTCGGTGGCGACGGCAATCGCCGCCAGCGCATTGAGCACGTTGTGCATGCCCGGCGTGTTCAAGGTGATTTCCAGGCGCGACTCCGAACCGTTCACGCGAACGCAGGTGAAGCGCATCTGCGCGCCGTCGGCGACGATGCTCTCGGCTCGGATGTTGGCATCCGGCGACAGGCCGTAGCTGACAATCTGCTTGCTTACCTGCGGCATGATCGCCCGCACGTTGGCGTCGTCGGCGCAAAGCACGGCGACGCCGTAGAACGGCAGGCGGTTGAGGAAATCGACAAAGGCGCCCTTGAGCCGCTCGAAGTCGTGGCCGTAGGTTTCCATGTGGTCGGCGTCGATGTTGGTGACCACCGAAATCACCGGCGACAGGAAGAGGAAGGAGGCGTCGGATTCATCGGCCTCGGCCACCAGAAAATCGCCGCTGCCCAGCCGCGCGTTGGCGCCGGCGGCATTCAGGCGGCCGCCGATGACGAAGGTCGGATCGATGCCGCCTTCGGCCAGGATGCTGGTGACCAGGCTGGTCGTCGTCGTCTTGCCGTGGGTGCCGGCGATGGCGATGCCGCGCTTGAGGCGCATCAGCTCGGCCAGCATCTGCGCCCGCGGCACCACCGGGATGCGCTTGTCGCGGGCGGCGACGACTTCCGGGTTGTCTTCCTTGACCGCCGTGGACACCACCACCGCGTCGGCCCCAGCGATGTTTTCCGCGGCATGGCCGATGGTCACCCGCACGCCCTCGCCTTCCAGACGGCGCGTCGTCGCGCTGGCGGCAATGTCGGAACCGCTGACCGTATAGTCGAGGTGGGCGAGCACTTCGGCGATGCCGCTCATGCCCGAGCCGCCGACGCCGACGAAGTGGATGTGTTTGACCTTGTGTCTCATTTGGCTGCTTCGATACAAAGATTGACCACGTCCAGCGTGGCGTCCGGCTTGGCCAGGCTGCGGGCCTTCTCGGCCATTTCCAGCAACTGACTGCGCGAATAATTACGGATCAACGCCACCGCGTCCGGCGTCAGATCGCGCTGCGGCAACAGGAAGGCGCCGCCGACATTGACCAGGAAACGGGCATTGGCGGTCTGATGATCGTCCACCGCATGCGGGAAGGGCACCAGGATGCTGGCGACGCCGACCGCCGCCAGTTCGGCGATGGTCAGCGCGCCGGCCCGGCAGATCACCAGATCGGCCCACTCGTAGGCACCTGCCATGTCCTCGATGAAAGGTACGCAGTGCGCCTGCACGCCGACCGCCGCGTAGGCCGCCTTCAGGGCATCGATGTGCTTCTCGCCGGCCTGATGGACGATCTGCGGCTGCTGTTCGGCGGTAAGCCGCGACAGGCCTTGCGGCACTGTCTCGTTGAGCGCCTGGGCGCCCAGGCTACCGCCGATCACCAGCAGGCGCAGCGCCCCGTCGCGACCAGCGAAACGCTCGGCCGGCGGCTTCACGGCGGCGATTTCCGGACGCACCGGATTGCCCAGCCAGACGCCTTTCTTCAGCACCTCCGGGAAGCCGCTGGCGATGCGATCGGCAACGCCGGCCAGCACCCGGTTGGCCAGTCCGGCGACCGAATTCTGTTCGTGCAGTACCAGCGGCACGCCGCTCAGCGCCGCCATCATGCCGGCCGGGAAAGTGATGTAACCGCCCATGCCGAGCACCACGTTCGGCTTGACCTGGCGGATCGCCTTGAGGCCCTGCCAGAATCCGCGCAGCAGGTTCACCGGCAGCAGCAGCTTGCGCGCCAGCCCCTTGCCGCGCAACGCGGCAAAGTCGAGCCACAGCATCTCGAAGCCGTGCTGCGGCACCAGGCGCGCTTCCATGCCTTGCGGATTGCCCAGCCAGACGACGCGCCAGCCGGCATCGCGCATCTTGTGGGCGACAGCCAGGGCGGGAAAAATATGGCCGCCGGTACCGCCGGCCATGATCAGGATGGTTTTAGACATGGCACCCCCCTTCGCATTTGGCGCCTGCGGTTTGCCACAGCCTGTTTTGTCTCCGGCCGCGCTGCGCGCTTAACTTGCTGCGCAAGTTAGCCTGCGACGGAACAGGCAATTGATGGATTCGGGCTTTCGGTTTCATAACTTGCCTCCGCGCATCAATTGCCTGTTCTCCCAATCCACCCGCAGGAGAATGGCCAGCGCCACGCAGTTGGCGAGGATGCCCGAACCGCCGAAGCTCATCAGCGGCAGGGTCAGGCCCTTGGTCGGCAAGAGGCCGACGTTGACGCCCATGTTGATGAAGGACTGGACGCCCAGCCAGATGCCGATGCCCATCGCCACCAGCGCCGGGTAGAGGCGGTCGAGCTGCACGCACTGGCGGCCGATGGCAAAGGCGCGCTGGACCAGCACGGCGAACAAGGCGATCACGGTCAGAACGCCGACAAAGCCGAGTTCTTCGGCAATCACCGCGAGCAGGAAGTCGGTATGCGCTTCCGGCAGGTAGAACAGCTTCTCGACACTGGCGCCGAGACCGACGCCGAACAGTTCACCACGGCCGAAGGCAATCAGCGAGTGCGACAGCTGGTAGCCGCGGCCGAAGGCATCGGACCAGGGGTCCATGAAGCCGAAGATGCGGTCGCGCCGGTAGGGCGAGACGATGATCATGATCGCGAAGGCGATCAGCAGGCCGACGATCAGCAGCACGAACATGCGCGCCTTGAGACCACCGAGGAAGAGGATGCCCATGGCGATCGAGATGATGACGACGAAGGCGCCGAAATCCGGCTCCTTGAGCAGCAGGATGCCGACCAGCGCCATGGCGCCGAACATCGGCAGGAAAGCCTGCTTCAGGTCGTGCATGACGTTGATCTTGCGCATCGTGTAGTCGGCGGCGTAGAGGACGGCGAACAGCTTCATCAGTTCGGACGGCTGCAGGTTGGCGAAGCCGAGCGGCAGCCAGCGGCGGGCGCCATTGACGTCGCGACCGATACCGGGAATGAGGACGATCGCCAGCAGGACGACGCCGACCAGGAAAAGGACGGGCGCATACTTCTGCCAGGCGGTCAACGGCAACTGGAAAGCCACCGCGGCGGCAACCAGGCCGATGCACAGGAAGATCGCGTGGCGGATCAGGTAGTAGGCCGGCTGGTGGTTGGTGAAACGGCCGGCCTCGGCGGTGGCGATCGATGCCGAATAGACCATCACCAGGCCGCCGAGCAGGAGCAGCAGCGCCGACCAGAGCAGGGCATGGTCGATTTCCGCCAGTTGCTGGCGCGGCGAGTTGAGCGCGGAGAGCATCACGGCTGCAAGCCTCCGACGGCGTCGATGAAGGCCTGCGCCCGGTGTGCGTAGTTGCGGTACATGTCGAGGCTGGCGCAGGCCGGCGACAGCAGCACGCAGTCGCCCGGCTCGGCGCGGGCGGCCAGCCAGCGCACGGCGGCCTCCATGTCGCCGACGATGACGGTCGGTACGCCGCAGCCTTCGATGGCCATGCCGATCGCCGCCGCGTCGCGGCCGATCAGCGCCACCGCCCGACCGTGCGCGGCGAGCGCCGCCTTCAGCGGCGAAAAATCCTGGCCTTTGCCATCGCCGCCGAGGACGATGGCAAGCTTGCGCCCCATGCCTTCGATCGCTGCCAGCGTGGCGCCGACGTTGGTGCCCTTGGAATCGTCGACATAGAGCACGCCGCCAATCTCGGCCACCGTCTCGACGCGGTGCGGCAAGCCGCGGAATGCCGTCAACGGTGCGACCAGACGCTGCGGCGCGACGCCGACCGCCTCGGCCAGCGCCAGCGCCGCCATTGCGTTGGCGACGTTGTGCAGGCCGGAAAGCTGCAGGTCGGCAGCGGCGACCAGAACTTCCTTGCCGCGCACGATGGCGCCGTCGACATAGCCGTAATCGACCGCGCGCGGTGCCGGCGACAGGCCGAAAGTGACCATCTTGCGCCCGCAGCGGCCGTTGGCCATCGACCAGTCGTCGTCGCGGTTGAGGATCATCGTCCCCTTGCCCTGGAAGACACGCGACTTGGCGGCGGCGTAATTGGCCAGGCTGCCGTCGTAGCGGTCGAGGTGATCCTCGGAGATGTTCAACACGGTCGCCGCCGCCGCGTTCAAGTGATGCGTCGTTTCCAGCTGGAAGCTCGACAGCTCGACGACCCAGACCGCCGGCAGCTGGCCGGCGTCCTGCGCGTCCATCAGCGCGTCGAGCGCCGACGGCGAGATGTTGCCGCAGGCAATCGCCGGCACGCCGGCACCGTTGAGCAGGTGGGCGGTCAGCGCGGTGGTCGTGGTCTTGCCGTTGCTGCCGGTGATGGCGACGATCTGCGAGTCCGCCACCTGTTCGCGCACGCCGGCGGCGAACAGTTCGATTTCCGAAATCAGCGGCAGACCGCAGGCAGCGATGGCCGGCGTCGCCTTGGCGACACCCGGCGACAGGGCGACCACTTCGCAGCCGGCGAAGGTGGTGGCGGAAAAGGCCCCGGCGAGCAGTTCGGCACCCGGCGCGACGGTTTGCAGTGCGTCTACGTTGGGGGGATTGTCGCGCGAGTCGGCGACGCGCACAAACGCGCCCTGGCGATGCAGCCACTTGGCCATCGCCAGTCCGGACTCGCCGAGCCCGATCACCAGAACGCGTTTGCCCGTCAGTTCCATCAGCGCAGCTTCAAGGTCGCCAGCCCGATCAGGACCAGCATGATGGTGATGATCCAGAAGCGGACGACGACCTGCGTCTCCTTCCAGCCGGTTTGTTCGAAATGGTGGTGCAGCGGCGCCATGCGCAGGATGCGCCGGCCCTCGCCGTACTTCTTCTTGGTGTACTTGAACCACGACACCTGCAGCATCACCGACAGCGTTTCGACGACGAAGACGCCGCCCATGATGAAGAGGACGATTTCCTGGCGGACGATGACGGCAACGGTGCCGAGCGCGGCACCGAGGGCCAGCGCGCCGACGTCGCCCATGAAGACTTCGGCCGGGTAGGCGTTGAACCACAGGAAGCCGAGCCCGGCGCCGGCGATCGCGCCGAGCAGGATGCACAGTTCGCCGGCCCCCGGCACGTAGGGAATCAGCAGGTACTTGGCGTACACCGCGTTGCCGGTAACGTAGGCGAAGATGGCGAAGGCCGAAGCGACCATCACCGTCGGCATGATCGCCAGGCCGTCAAGGCCGTCGGTCAGGTTGACCGCGTTACTGGTGCCGACGATGACGAAATAAGTGAGGACGATGAAACCGACGATGCCGAGCGGATAAGCGACGCTCTTGAAGAAGGGCACGATCAGTTCGGTCTGCGCCGTCGACGTCGCCGAGAAGGCAAGAAAGAGCGCCGCGCCGGCGCCGAGCACCGACTGCCAGAAGAACTTCCAGCGGCTGGCCAGCCCGTTCGGGTCACGGTAGACGACTTTCTTCCAGTCGTCGTACCAACCGACGATGCCGAAACCGAGGGTGACGACGAGCACGGTCCACACGTATTTGTTGGACAGGTCGCCCCACAGCAGCGTCGTGACGCCGATCGCGATCAGGATCAGCACGCCGCCCATGGTTGGCGTTCCCGACTTGACCAGGTGCGTCTGCGGACCGTCGGTACGCACCGCCTGGCCGATCTTCTTGGCCGCCAGCCAGCGGATGACGCCGGGACCGGCGACGAAGGATATGACCAACGCGGTCATCATCGCCAGCACGGTACGTAGCGTGATGTAGCTGAAGACATTGAAAAAGCGAATGTCCTGCGCCAGCCATTGGGCAAGTTCCAGAAGCATCAGTGGTTCTCCCCGGTGGCGGCGATGGCGGCGAGCGCGTCGGCCACCCTTTCCATTTTCATGAAGCGCGAGCCCTTGACCAGCACCGTGGTATCCGGACCCAGTTCCTTGTCGACGGCGGCGACCAGCTTGTCGATATGGCAGAAGTGGCGAGCGCCCTCGCCGAAGTTGCGCACTGCCTGCTGGCTCGCCTCGCCCAGAGCGAACAGGCGGTCGACGCCCTGGCTCTTGGCGTAGCCACCGATCTCGTCGTGATACTGGCCGCTGGCCTCGCCGATTTCGCCCATGTCGCCAAGCACCAGCAGCTTGCGGCCGATGGTGGCGGCCAGCACGTCGATGCCGGCGCGTACCGAATCCGGATTGGCGTTATAGGTGTCGTCGAGGATTTCGGCGCCGTTGCGGCCGGCGCGCCGTTGCAGCCGGCCCTTGACACCGGCAAATCTGGACAGGCCCTCGGCCACCGCGGCCAGCGGCACGCCGGCAGCCAGGCAGGCGGCAGCCGCGGCCACCGCATTGCGCGCGTTGTGACGACCGGGAATCGCCAGCGTGAACTGGATCGCGCCTTCCGCCGCGGTCAGGGCGAGGGAAATTTCCAGGCCGTGCTGGTACACGTTGCCGTGCACGTCGGCCGGATGGTCAATGGCGAAACTGCGCACGCGGCGGCCGCCGGCCATCTCACGCCACAGCGCGGCGTAGCCGTCGTCGGCGTTGATCACGGCGATGCCGTCGGCGGGCAGACCGGCGAAGATGCTGCCTTTCTCACGCGCCACTTCGTCGAGGTCGCCCATGCCCTCGAGATGGGCGCGCTGGGCGTTGGTGACCAGCGCCACGCTGGGCGCGCCGATGCCGACCAGGTAGCCGATTTCGCCGGGCCGGTTCATGCCCATCTCGATCACCGCCGCGCGGTGCCCGGCATTGAGGCCGAGCAAGGTCAGCGGCAGGCCGATGTCGTTGTTGAAGTTGCCGCGCGTCGCCAGCACCGCGTCGCCGAAGGCGGCGGCGAGGATGGCGGCGATCATTTCCTTGGTCGTCGTCTTGCCGTTGGAACCGGTGACGGCGATCACCGGCAGCGTGAATTCGGCCCGCCAGGCCTGCGCCAGACGACCCAGCGCGAGCCGCGTGTCGGCGACGACGATGGCCGGCATCCCGGCCGGCAGGCGGCTCTCGTCAGCCACCAGCAGCGCTGCGGCGCCGCCGGCAACGGCGGCGTCGAGGAAATCGTGGGCATCGAAGCGCTCGCCGCGCAAGGCAACGAAAAGCTGGCCGGCGGCAACCGCCCGGGTATCGGTGGACACACCGCGCACGGCGACGTCGGCGCCGCACAGGCGACCGTCGACGGCTGCGGCGACACGGGACAAGGACCAGTTCAGCATGCTTCCTCCTGCGGGGCAGAGCGTCCGGCCAGCGCCGCACGGGCCTGGGCCAGATCGGAAAACGGCAGGCGTTGGCCGGCGATTTCCTGATAGTTTTCGTGTCCCTTGCCGGCCAGCAGCACGACGTCGGCGACATCGGCGACGCTCACGGCGCGACGGATCGCCGTCGCCCGGTCGGCTTCGATTTCCGGTCTTTCCATGCCGCCGACGATGTCGGCGATGATCGCCGCCGGCGCCTCGCGGCGCGGGTTGTCGCTGGTGACGATGACGCGATCGGCGCCAGCTTCGGCCACCGCGCCCATCTGCGGACGCTTGCCCGGATCGCGGTCGCCGCCGCAACCGAAGACGACGACCAGGCGGCCACCGCGCGCATCGGCCACCGGGCGCAACGCGGCCAGGGCGTTGTGCAGGGCATCCGGGGTGTGGGCGTAATCGACAACGACCAGCGGCTCGCCGCTGCCACCCAGACGCTCCATCCGCCCCGGTGGCGGCTGCAACTCGGAGAGACGGCGGCCGACCTCGGCCGGCATCACGCCAGCGTCGTGCAACACGGCGGCGACGGCCAGCAGGTTGGAGACGTTGTAGGCGCCGACCAGCGCCGTGTCGACCTGGGTCCGCCCATTCGGCAGGACGAGGTCGAAGCGCTGACCGCAAGGCGTGTCGACGCGGTTCTCGGCGCGCACCAGCGCCGGGAAATCACGCCGCGGCGGCTGCGCTGAATAGCCGATGACGCGCATCGCCGTCGTCTCGCGCATCAGGTGGATGCCGAATTCGTCGTCGAGGTTGATCACCGCGGTACGCAGGCGCGGCCAGAGGAAGAGCTTTTCCTTGGCGGCGGCGTAGGCGGCCATGTCGCCGTGGTAGTCGAGGTGATCGCGGGTCAGGTTGGTGAACACCGCGACATCGACGCGGGCGCCATTCATCCGCCCTTCCTCGATGCCGATCGAGCTGGCTTCGAGGGCACAGGCGGCCGCCTTGCGGGCACGGAAGTCGGCCAGGTAACGCATCAGCGTCGTCGCCTCGGGCGTCGTGAAGCCGGTTTCCTCCAGTTGCTCGTGAAAGCCGGCGCCGAGCGTGCCGATGATGGCGCAGGGGCGCGGATAGGCGTGGGCGATGCACTGGCTGATCGTCGTCTTGCCGTTGGTGCCGGTGATGGCGATCAGCGACAGCCCCTCGCTCGGATGACCGTACACGGCATGCGCCAGCGGACCGGCCAGTTCGCGCAGCGCGGCGACTTCCAGTTGCGGCACCGACCACGCTGCGTTCCACGCGAAGTCGCCACCTGCCTGCCAGAGGACAGCGGCGGCACCGCGCGCCAGGGCATCCGGGATGAAACGCCGACCGTCGGCGAGATCGCCAGGATAGGCCAGGAAAAGATCGCCAGGGCGCACCTGGCGGCTGTCGTCGGCAACGCCGGTCGGCGTCACGCCGAGGCTTTCCAGTTGATCGAGCAGGGCGCGCGGCGTCTTCACAGGCGTCCTTTTCCGTCATTGGTGGCAGCCACCTGCAATGGCGCATCCGGCGGCACGCCGAGCGTGCGCAGGGCACCGGCCATCACCTGCGCAAACGCCGGGCCGGCAATCTGGCCGCCGTAATACTGTTTGCCGCTCGGCTCGTCGATCATCACGGCGACGATCAGCCGGGGATCGGAGATCGGCCCGATACCGACGAAGGAGGCGATGTACTTGTTGGCGTACACGCCGCCTTCCAGTTTGTGCGCGGTGCCGGTCTTGCCACCAACCCGGTAGCCGGGCACCGCCGCCTTCGGCGCGGTGCCGCCGGGCTGCACCACCAGTTCGAGCATGGCCCGCATTTCACGCGCCGTCTGCGCCGAGAACACCGGCGTGCCACGCACCACCGGGGCATCGACGCGCAGCAGGGACACCGGCACCAGGTCGCCGTCGCGGGCGAATACCGAGTAGGCCCGCGCGAGCTGGATCAGGCTGAGCGAAATGCCGTGACCGTAGGACATCGTCGCCTGCTCGATCGGCCGCCAGTTCTTCCACGGCCGCACCCGACCGGCGGCCTCACCCGGGAAACCGAGCGCCGGCTGGCGGCCGAGGCCGAGGCTGTCGAACATTTCCCACATCGACTCGCGCGACAGGCTGAGGGCGATCTTGGTGGTGCCGACGTTCGACGACTTCTGGATCACCTGGGCGACGGTCAGTTCGCCGTTGGCATGGGTATCGCTGATCACCGAGCGGCCGACGGTGATCCGTCCCGGCCCGCAATCGATCAGCGAATCGTAGCGGTACTTGCCCTGTTCCAGACCAAGCGCGACGGTGAATGGCTTCAGCGTCGAGCCGGGCTCGAAGGTGTCGGTGACCGCGCGGTTGCGCAACTGCTCGCCAGACAGTTTGGCGCGGTTGTTCGGGTTATAGGTCGGCCAGTTGGCGAGCGCCAGCACTTCGCCGGTACGCGTATCGAGAACGATGATGCCGCCGCCCTTGGCTTCATGCTCGGCCACCGTCGCCTTGAGATGGCTGTAGGCGAGGTACTGGATCTTGGCATCAATGGCCAGCGCGATGTCGCTGCCATCGCGCGGCGGCCGGGTGGCGCCGACATCCTCGATGATGTTGCCGCGGCGGTCGCGGATCACCGTACGCGCTCCGGGATGTCCACGCAACGACTGCTGGAAGGCCAGCTCTACACCTTCCAGCCCCTTGTCGTCGACACCGGTGAAACCGACCAGATGCGCGGTCATCTCGCCCGACGGATAGTAGCGACGGTATTCCTTTTCCTGGTGCACGCCCGGCAGCTTGAGCGCCCGCACCTGCTCCGCCACCTGCGGCGGCACCTGGCGCTGCAGGAAGACGAAGGTTTTTTCCGAGGCCAGGCGGGCGTCGAGTTCGCGCGGCTTGAGTTCGACCAACGCGGCCAGTTGGCGCTTCTGTTCCGCGCTCATGCTCCGGGCGTCGGCCGGGATCGCCCAGATCGAGCGCATCGGCGTGGATACCGCGAGCATGTCGCCGTGGCGGTCGGTCACCTTGCCGCGCGAGGCGGAAATCTCGATATCGCGCAAATAGCGCGAATCGCCTTTTTCCTGGAGAAAGTCGTTGTTGATCACCTGCAGGTAAAAGGCGCGCAGCAGCAGCAGCAGGAAAGCCACCATCAGGAGCAGGCCGACCATGCGCGAACGCCAGCCCTGCAGCGCCAGTTGCAGCAGCGGACTCTCGGTATAGCGGTGACCGCGTTGCGGCCGACGACGGACGACCATCAGCGCCCCCCCGCCGGTGCCGCCGCCACCGGCGGCAATACCATGTGCAGACGCTCACGCGCCGTCTTCTCGATGCGCGGATGAGTCGCCCAGGTAGACATCTCGATCTGCAACTGACCGAACTCGATGTCGAGTTGGCGCACTTTTTCCTGTTCCGCTTCCAGCGCCTGGAACAGCTTGCGTCCGCGGTGCTGGGCGGTAACCACGGCGAGTGCGCAGACGACGACGATGAAGAGCAGGACGAGATTGACGCGGAACATCACAGCTTCTCCGCGACCCGCATCACCGCGCTACGCGCACGCGGATTGGCCGCGACTTCGGCAGCCGAGGGTTTGACCGCCTTGCCGACCAGACGCATCTTCGGCGGCGGCAGCTGGTCAGCGCGCAGCGGCAGCCCCTTGGGCAAGGCATCGGCAGTCGATTGGGCGCGCATGAAGTTCTTGACGATACGATCTTCCAGCGAGTGGAAGGCGATGACCACCAGCCGACCACCCGGTTTCAGCAGATCGAAGGCCTGCGGCAAGGCTACCTCCAGCTGGCGGAGCTCTTGATTGATATGAATCCGTAGAGCTTGAAAGCTGCGCGTCGCCGGGTCCTGCCCTGGCTCACGGGTGCGCACGGCCTCGCGTACGAGGGCAGCGAACTGGCCTGTCGTGACAATGGGCTGTTCGACCCGAGCAGACACAACCTTCTTTGCAACCTGGAAAGCAAACCGTTCTTCGCCATAATCCCTGATAACCTCCGTTATTTCTTTCAATTCGGCCCTAGCCAGCCACTCCGCCGCCGTTTCGCCACGCGTCGTATCCATCCGCATGTCGAGCGGCGCATCCTGGCGGAAGCTGAAGCCGCGCTCCCCATCGTCGATTTGCGGCGACGACACCCCTACATCAAACAACACCCCATCCACCGCCGCCACGCCGGCCTCCGCGGCCGCTTCGGCCAGTTCGCCGAAAGCGCGGTGCACCAGCCGGAAACGCGGGTCGGCAATCGCCGAGCCGGCCTGGATCGCCTGCGGGTCACGATCGAGCGCGACCAGGTGGCCGTTCCCCCCCAGCGCTTCAAGAATGCGGCGACTGTGGCCACCACGACCGAAGGTCGCGTCCACGTACACGCCGTCTTTCTTGATTGCCAGGGAATTCACCGCCTCTTCGAGCAGCACCGTGACATGGGCGCCGCCGGAACTCACAGGACAAGGTCCCCCAGTCCCGCCGGCAGATCGCCGGTCAGCGCCTCGGCCGCCAGATCGTTCTGTTGCTGCCAGCCGGCTTCGCTCCAGATTTCGAAATGACTGCCCATGCCAACCAGGTACACCGTCTTTTCCAGTTGCGCGTAGGTGCGCAACTCGGGTGCGACCAGCAGGCGCCCGGCGCTGTCGGGCTCCTCGGTCCGCGCATTGCCGACCATTACCCGCTTGATTGCGGCCGCCCGTGGATCAAGGCTGGAAGCCTTGAGGATCTGGTCGCGGATCGGCTGCCAGGCCGGTGCCGGATAAAGCAGCAGGCAACGATGCGGGTGCGCGGTCAGGACCAGCGACCCGGCGCCGGCCGCGAGCAGGGCGTCACGATGCCTTGCCGGAATGGCAAGCCGCCCTTTCGCATCCAGACTGAGCGCCGTAGCCCCCTCGAACATCCCCGTTTACCCACTTTTCAACACGTTTTCCCACTTTAGAGCATGCACTGATGGGCGTCAATAGAAAAACGGGGAATTTTTTCTTACGCAACAATGACTTACCGGGATTTTTGAAGACAAAATGCTGGGCAAAAAAAGACTTAAAAATCAATGCACGAAAAACGTTAGTTAAAGTTAAACATTAGGAGTTTGCCCGGCAAGCCCAAGCCATCACGATGACATTTCCTGTGCAGCAAAAGCGGCATGAAAAAACGGCACATCGCTCCCCATCAGGGAACCATGTGCCGCCTGTGGCGCCCGTCGCCGAGGGCGCGTAAATGCCTTTACTTCTGCTGGCTCAAACGCTGCTCGAGCACGTTGAGCGGCACCGCGCCGGGCACCCTTTCGCCGTCGGCGAAGATGATGGTCGGCGTGCCGGTGATATTTAGACGGCGACCGAACTCCAGGTTCCTCTTGATCGCCGTGGTATCGCAGTTATCCCGACCGCCCGGCGTCTTGCCGTCAATGATCCAGTCGTTCCAGACCTTGGCGCGGTCAGCCGAGCACCAGATCTGACGCGATTTCTTCAGCGAGTCCTCGGACAGGATGGGATAGAGGAAGGTATAGACGGTGACGTTTTCCAGCTTCTGCATGTCCTTGGCCAGACGCTTGCAATAGCCGCAATTGGGATCTTCGAAGGTCGCCAGCACCCGCTTGCCGTCGCCGCGCACCTGCTTGATCGCGCGATCGAGTGGCAGGTCGCTGAACTTGATCGCCGTCAGCTTGCGCAGACGCTCCTCGGTAATGTTGCGGTTGGTCTTCAGGTCAACCAGGTTGAGCGCATGCTGGGAACGGATCAGGTCGCCGCCGATCAGGATGGCCGTGACTTTCTCGTCGGTGTAGAAAAGATTGCCGTCGGCGTAAATTTCGTACAGCCCGAAATAACCGGCCTTGGTCACGCTTTCGACCTTGACCCCGAGCCGGGACTCGATGGCTTTCTGGATTTCGGCTTCATTCGCCGAACAGGCCGTCGAGATCAGCAAAAACAATACGGTGGACCAGGCCTTCAGCAACATCAAACTCTCCTAGAAGCCCCCAAGGGCGTAACGAACGAGGACACTCTTTGCGACCGGCAAACGGTTCGTAAAGTTCAGCCCCAGGTTGCGCAAGGGCCGCAACAGCGGCGATGGCGCGGCAAAAAGACGACGCAGCGCATCGGTGGTCGTCTGCATCAAGGTGATTTCCTCACGCCGCGCCCGCTGATAGCCCTGCAGGAAGCGCAGATCACCGATGTCTTCCCAGGCCTTGCTGGCCAGCAACCGATCGGCGAGCGCCTGCGCATCCTGGAAGCCCAGGTTGATACCGTGCCCCGACAGCGGATGGATGCCGTGACCGGCATCGCCAACCAGCGCCAGGCGCCGGGCGACTATTTCCGGTACCCGCATCAGGCGCAGCGGGAAAGCCTGCGCCGGGGTCAGCAGATCAAGCTTGCCGAGAACGCCGTGGCCGGCTTGTTCGACGCGCTCGCACAGAGCTTCGGGCGAGAGCCGGCACAACTCGTCGGCCAGCGCATCCGGCGCCGACCAGACGATCGACATGCGCTGCCCGGGCAAGGGCAGGTAAGCCAGCACCCCGTCATCGCCGAACCACTGCCAGGCGATGTTGCGGTGCGGCCGATCGGTCGCGAAGTTGGCAACGACGCCCTTCTCGCCGTAGTGCCGGTTGTGCGCCGGCAATCCGGCCGCTTCGCGAACCCAGGAATCGCGCCCGTCGGCGCCGACCAGCAGTGCCGCCGACAGGGTTTCGCCATCAGCCAGTCGCAACACCGCGACCTCATCGCGAAATTCCAGCGCCGCAGGTTTCTGCCCGATGAATAGCGCCAGGTTGGACTGACGCTTCAGGCCTTCCCACAACTCGCAAGCGACCAGCGACGATTCGAGAATGCACCCGAGATCGGCAACCCCCGTCTCATACGCGGAAAATTCAAGCGCCCCGCCGGCATCGCCAAACACCTTCATCGCCGCAATCGGCGCGATGCGCTGCCGATCGAGATGGCGCCAGGCGCCGATCGCATCGAGGAAGGCGACGTTGGCCGGACTGACCGCGTAGATGCGTGCATCCCAGCCATCTGGACGACGCGGCGGCTGCGCCTCGACCAGGGCGATGCGCAGCGCACTGTCGCGCAGGGCGAGCGCCAGACTGGCGCCGGCCAGACCGCCGCCGACAATGATCAGATCAAAATGCTGCATGCCTGCCCGGACAAAAAGTCTGGGTGTGAATCACACCGCTTCGCCACCGCCGGGCTTGCCTCCCTGGCGCGGCCGACGATTGTTCTTCGAACGCGGCCGATGCTTCTTCTGCGCCGCCGGGGCTGCAGCATTGCCAGGCTTGTTCTGGCGCGGTGCGTTATGACGCGGCTGCCCACCGCCACCGCCTGGTACCGGGCTGCCGGAAATCCGGTTGCCCGGCGCCAGCTGGATTTCCAGCTCGATGATTTCATCCCACTGTTCATCGCTGCGGTCACGCTCGGGAACCGACAACAGTTCGCGCAAGCGGCGCTTCAGGTCAAGCGGCTGGAACTCGGGCGGCTGCTCTTCGACGACGGTCTCGGGAAGCTCGGCATCGACGGCAGGCTCGGTTTCTTCTATCTGGGTATCGCTATTCGGATTGTTCATTGCAAAGTAAAAAAGCGGAGTCCGTCAAAGACGGCCCCCGCATGTGGTGAGAGCTCGGTTATTTTTTCTTGCCGCCTTTTTTCGGGGCAACGGCCGCCTTGAAAGCCGTACCGGCAGTGAACTTCGGCACGACGGTGGCCGGAATCTTCAGAGTCGCACCGGTTTTCGGATTCTTGCCGGTACGGGCCGCGCGCGGCGCCGACTTGAACGTACCAAATCCGACGAGCGTTACCGACTCGCCCTTGGCAACAGCCTGGACAACCGCGCCGACGATGGCCGACAACGCCTTGTCTGCGGCCGCCTTGGTAATACCAGCTTCTTGTGCAGCAACTTCGACCAGCTCCGATTTATTCATCTAAGTGCCTCCTAGTTACCCAATCAAGTTAAGAAAACCGGCCGTCTGAACGGCAGCGGACTTAAAGTAGCACACCTTTTTCACTTCGTGTTGCCCGCCCGGCCTTAATCTGCGCCATTCGAGAGGGATTTTTGCATGCGGGATACGTTTCCCGGAAAATGTCGCATCGCCGCTTGGCGACAGGACATAGCACTCAACTATGTACTATATTTAAGCAATCAATTGGAACAATCACCACCCCGGTTCTAAGATCACCCCGGTCGTCATAACCAACCTCAAGGAGAAACCCATGTCCATCATCAATACCACGATCAAGCCCTTCACCGTCCAGGCCTACCAGGACGGCAAGTTCATCACCGTGTCCGATGCCGATCTGAAGGGCAAGTGGTCGATCTTCTTCTTCTACCCGGCCGACTTCACCTTCGTCTGCCCGACCGAACTCGGCGACATGGCCGATCTGTACCCCGAATTCCAGAAGCTGGGCGTCGAAGTCTATTCCGTGTCGACCGACACCCACTTCACGCATAAGGCCTGGGCCGACGCTTCCGACACGATCAGGAAGATCAAGTACGTCATGCTCGGCGACCCGACCGGCACCGTCACCCGCAACTTCGACGTGATGATCGAATCGGAAGGTCTGGCGCTGCGCGGCACCTTCGTCGTCAATCCGGAAGGCGAGATCAAGGTCGCCGAAATCCACGACCTGGGCATCGGCCGTGACGCTTCCGAACTGCTGCGCAAGGTCAAGGCCGCCCAGTACGTCGCCTCGCATCCGGGCGAAGTCTGCCCGGCCAAGTGGACGGAAGGCGCCGAAACCCTGAAGCCGTCGCTCGACCTGGTCGGCAAGATCTAAATTCCGCTCCCTGCAGTAACGAAAGACGGCCCGGCGCCAGCCCGGCCGTCTTTTTTCATTGGCCGACCAGGCGCCACAATGAGGTCACTTCGGCGGCCCGCGCCGCGTGCAGCGGGTCGTCGCGATCCTGCACCTTGCCGTGCCGCGGCCGGGTGTCGAGGCGAGCGGTGACGCGCAGGCCGGCGCCGGCGATCCAGCCTTCCAGTTCGCCGGGCGCGCGCAGCCCCAGATGTTCGGCCAGATCGGACATGATCAGCCAGCCCTCGCCACCCGGGCTCAGGTGTGCCGCCAGTCCAGCGAGAAAGCCGCGCAGCATGCGCGACTCCGGGTCGTAGACCGCGTACTCGACCGGCGAGGTCGGCTGCCCCGGCAGCCAGGGCGGATTGCAGACGATGAGCGGCGCCCGCCCCTCGGGAAAGAGGTCGGCCTCGACGATGCGCACCTGTTCGCGCAAGCCGAGTCTTTCGATGTTTTCCGCAGCGCAGGCCAGCGCCCGCGCTGCCATGTCGGTGGCGACGACCTGCAAGCCGCGCCGGGCGAGCACCGCCGCCAGCACCCCGGAACCGGTGCCGATGTCGAAGGCCAGTGCGCAGCCCGCCGGCAATGGCGCGCGGGCGACCAGGTCGACGTACTCGCCGCGCACCGGCGAGAAGACGCCGTAATGCGGGTGGATGCTGCCGCCGACAGCAGCCACCGGAACGCCTTTCTTGCGCCATTCGTGAGCGCTGACCGCGGCCAGCAGCTCGCGCAGCGCCACCACGCTGTTGCTGCCGTCCGGCTTGCCCCAGGCTTCGCGGCAAGCATCGCGCACGTCCTGGGCGCGGCGCAGCGGCAGCTTGTAATCGGGGCCGAGCGGCACCAGCAGACGGGCGAGCAGCGCGGCACGCTGGCCCTGCGTCGCACGATGGCGGGCGAAGGTCTCCAACGGCGTCGCCGCCGGCTGGCAGCGGAATTGCCCCTCGGCGCGCTGCGTCAGCGCCTGCAGCAGGCGCCGGGCGCTCGGCCAGTCGCCGCGCCAGAGCAGGGTTTCGCCGGCCAGCAGGCGGGACCAGGCGAGATCGGCGGACAGCGACTCGTCGACCACATCGACCGCAGCCGGCGGCGGCAGGCCGGCTTCGGAACGCCAGCGCGCGCTGCGCGGCCGGCCGGCATCGGACCAGGAAATTCGGGGCGGGCTGATTTCGGACATGGCGCATTGTAGGCCAGCCGCTTGCCCTTACAATCCTTCCACCCCAACCCGCCGGACCCCGACCATGCGTTTCTCAGGCACCGACACCTACGTCGCCCCGCGCGACCTGACCCTCGCCGTCAATGCCGCCATCGCCCTGCAGCGGCCGCTGCTGATCAAGGGCGAGCCGGGCACCGGCAAGACCCTGCTCGCCGAGGAGGTGGCCGGCGCGCTCGGCCTGCCGCTGTTCCAGTGGCACATCAAGTCGACGACCAAGGCGCAGCAGGGCCTCTACGAATACGACGCCGTCTCGCGCCTGCGCGACTCGCAACTGGGCGACCCGCGCGTCGCCGACATCGCCCACTACATCGTCCCCGGCGTGCTGTGGCAGGCCTTCGAATGCGCGACGCCGTCGGTCGTGCTGATCGACGAGATCGACAAGGCCGACATCGAATTCCCCAACGACCTGCTGCGCGAACTCGACCGCATGGAGTTCCACTGCTACGAGCTGCAGAAGACGATCCGCGCCCGCCACCGGCCGCTGATCGTCATCACCTCGAACAACGAGAAGGAACTGCCCGACGCCTTCCTGCGCCGCTGCTTCTTCCACTACATCAAGTTCCCCGACCGCGAGACGATGCAGCGCATCGTCGCCGTGCATTTCCCGACCCTCAAGCAGGAACTGCTGCGCGAGGCGCTGGAAGTCTTCTTCGACCTGCGCGAGGTGCCCGGCCTAAAGAAGAAGCCGTCGACCAGCGAACTGATCGACTGGCTCAAGCTGCTGCTGGCCGAGGACATCCCGCCCGAGGCGCTGCGCGCCAAGGACGCCAGGGACGCGATCCCGCCGCTGCACGGCGCGCTGCTGAAGAACGAGCAGGACATCCACCTGTTCGAGCGGCTCGCCTTCATGGCGCGACGCAAGAACTCCTGAGCTTGCGATGCTGGTCGATTTCTTCCTGCACCTGAAGGCCCGGCAGATTCCGGTGTCGACGCAGGAACTGCTGGCCCTGCTCGAAGCGCTGCAGGCGCGCCTGGTCGGCCCGGACATCGACGACTTCTACCTGCTCGCGCGCACGCTGCTGGTCAAGGACGAAAGCCATTACGACCGCTTCGACCGCGCCTTCGGCGAATACTTCAAGGGCATCGAGCAACTGCCCGGGCTGGACGCCGAGATCCCGGAAGACTGGCTACGTCTGGCGGCACGCCGCCATCTTTCCGAAGAAGAGCGGAAAACGCTCGAACAACTGAGTTACGAGAAGATCTTCGAGCGCCTGCGCGAACGCCTCGCCGAACAGAAGGAACGCCACGCCGGCGGCAACAAGTGGATCGGCACCGGCGGCACCTCGCCCTTCGGCCACGGCGGTTACAACCCGGCCGGCGTGCGCATCGGCGGCGATTCAGCCGGCAACCGGACGGCGATCAAGGTCTGGGAACAGCGCGCCTACCGCAACCTCGACGATCAGGTCGAACTCGGCACCCGCAACATCAAGGTCGCCCTGCGTCGGCTGCGCCGCTTCGCCCGCCAGGGCGCGGCGAACGAACTCGACCTCGACGGCACGATCGCCGGTACCGCCCGCAACGGCGGCTGGCTCGACCTGCACCTGCGGCCGGAACGCCACAACGCGGTCAAGGTGCTGCTCTTCCTTGATGTCGGCGGTTCGATGGACGACCACATCCAGGTCTGCGAGGAACTGTTCTCGGCCGCCCGCGCCGAATTCAAGCACCTCGAACACTTCTACTTCCACAACTGCGTCTACGAGCACGTCTGGCGCGACAACCGGCGCCGCCACGACGAACGCCTGTCCACGCTCGACCTGATCCATACCTACGGCCGCGACTACACGCTGATCTTCGTCGGCGACGCGACGATGAGCCCCTACGAGGTGGATCATCCGGGCGGCAGCGTCGAACACTGGAACGAGGAAAGCGGCGCCGTCTGGCTGCAGCGCCTGGTTGCCGCCTGGCCGCGCGTCGCCTGGCTCAACCCGGTGAACGAGGAGTACTGGCAATACACCCCGTCGATTGCCGCCATCCGCCGCCAGATCGGCGACGAGCGCATGTTCCCGCTCACCCTCGACGGGCTGGAACGGGCGATGCGCCGGCTGGCCAGCGCGCGGGGTTAAAGCAGGAAATCTGGTGGAAAGCCGGCCGATAAGCCGGGTTCTGTTCCCCTCTTGCGAGGTTCGGCAATCATTCCTCTAGGCCTGCCGTCACCGACAGGCTCAAGCAACCTACCCGGAAGCAGCGCGGGCCACGCCTCAGCTTCCCTATTTGGTCTTGCTCCGGATGGGGTTTACCGTGCCGTCCGCCGTTACCGTGGACGCGGTGAGCTCTTACCTCGCCGTTTCACCCTTACCTGTGCGTCTTGCGACGCCATCGGCGGTCTGTTCTCTGTTGCACTTTCCGTTGCCTTGGGTCTTGCGACTTATAGCACCCAGCCGTTAGCTGGCATCCTGCCCAATGGAGCCCGGACTTTCCTCCCGACACCTGCGTGTCCAGCGACTGCCTGGCCGACTTTCCGCGGCGGATTATACGTGGGATCGGCGCTTAGCTGGTTTCGCCGTCGGTTTCGACGACGATGTCGCGCACCCAAGTATTGCGCCGGTCGCCCCGCGCCCGGCGCTCGGCCAGCACGAGGCCGGAGCTGGTCCGGAAGGGCGGCGGGGTGACGGGTGAGCGCCGGCGGTCGAGGCGGCGACGTTCGGAGGAAGTGGGCTGTTTCATGGCTGGCGACCGGAAGGATTGGGTAGTCATGAGAATATCATGAGCCCGCAAACAAGCTCAATCGACCGGCAGGGCGCCGCGATCGACCACCTTGCGCAGCACGAAACTGGTGTGCACGCCGGTCACTCCCGGGATGCGCGTAATCTTGTTGAGCAGCAGGTCCTGGTAGGCGTCCATGTCGCGCACCACCACTTTCAACTGGTAGTCGGACTGCTGGCCGGTGATCAGCAGGCATTCGAGGACTTCGGGAATGCCGCCGATCGCCGCGTCCAGGTTGGCGAAGCGTTCCGGCGTGTGCTGGTCCATCGAGATGCCGATCAGCGCCATCAGGCTCAGCCCGAGCTTTTTCGCATCGAGCTGGGCGCGGTAGCCGGCGATGATGCCCGCCTCTTCGAGCGCCCGCACCCGGCGTAGACAAGGCGACGGCGAGAGGCCGATGCGGTCGGCGAGATCCTGGTTGCTGATCCGCCCATCACGCTGCAGGACGGCAAGAATTTCCTTGTCGTAGCGATCCATCTGAATAACGTTGCTCATAAACTCACCATCGCGCAATTTTCTGCCAAAACACCGCAAAATCATGCCACAAAACGCAAGCACCTGCCGCACAGTCTTGCGTAAGATTTCGCCATCGCAAACGTTTTCCGGAGCCGCATCATGGCGCAGCAAAAATCATCCAAGTACACCGCTTTCCCGCCCGTCGGCCTCACCGACCGCCAGTGGCCGAACCGCGTCATCACCCAGGCGCCGATGTGGATGAGCACCGACCTGCGCGACGGCAACCAGGCCTTGTTCGAGCCGATGAACGCCGACAAGAAGATGCAGATGTTCAAGACGCTCTGCCAGATCGGCTTCAAGCAGATCGAGGTCGCCTTCCCCTCGGCGTCGGAAACCGAATTCGGCTTCGTCCGCGAGTTGATCGAAGGCGAGCACATTCCCGATGACGTCACCATCGAGGTTTTGACGCAGGCGCGCGAGCACCTCATCCGGCGCACCTTCGCATCCTTGAAGGGCGCAAAACAAGCCATCGTCCATGTCTACAACGCGACCTGCCCGAGTTTCCGCGACTTCGTTTTCGGCATGAGCAAGGCCGAAGTGGTGACCATGGCGGTCGACGCGGTCAAATTGATCAAGTCGCTCGCCGCCGAAATGCCGGAAACGAAGATCACGCTCGAATACAGCCCGGAACTCTTCACCGCCACCGAACTCGATTTCGCCAAGGAAGTCTGCGACGCGGTCACCGCCGCCTGGGGCGCGACGCCGGACAACAAGGTCATCCTCAACTTGCCGACCACGGTCGAGATTGCCACGCCGAACATCTACGCCGACCAGATCGAGTGGATGCACCGCCACCTCGAACGCCGCGACAGCGTGATCATCAGCCTCCACCCGCACAACGACCGCGGCACTGCCGTCGCCGCCGCCGAACTCGGCCTGATGGCCGGCGCCGACCGCGTCGAAGGCTGCCTCTTCGGCAACGGCGAGCGTACTGGCAACGTCGATCTCGTCACGCTCGCGCTCAACATGCATACCCAGGGCGTCGATCCGCAGCTCGACTTTTCCGACATCAACGCCGTCGCCCGCACTTTCGAACACTGTACCCAGCTCCCGATCCATCCGCGCCACCCATACGTCGGGGATCTCGTTTTCACGGCCTTCTCCGGCTCCCACCAGGACGCCATCAAGAAGGGGTTTGCCGCTCAAAAGGCGGATGAGACTTGGTCAGTGCCCTATCTCCCGATCGACCCCGCCGACGTCGGCCGCTCCTACGATTCGGTGATCCGCGTCAACAGCCAGTCGGGTAAGGGCGGCATCGCCTACCTGATGGAGACCGAGCACGGCGTGCTCATGCCGCGCCGCCTCCAGGTCGAGTTCTCCGGCGTCGTCCAGAAGCACACCGACACGCACGGCGGCGAGGTCAACGCCGACGACCTCTGGCGCCTCTTCGCCGGCGAATACCTCGACGCCGAAACCCCGCTCCGCTACCGCGAACACCACCTGTTCGAGCACGGCAGCCAGCAGGGCATCCGCCTCACCGTGGACATCGGCGGCACACCGCACATCCTGAGCGGCGAAGGCAACGGCCCGATCAACGCCGCCATGCACGCCTTGCAGGGCGCCGGCATCGAAGCGCAGGTGCGCAGCTATGAGGAGCGTTCGATGGTGCCGATGGGCGAGGACGGCAATGCTCGCGCCGTCGCCTTCATCGAGATGGCGGCCAACGGTCGCGGCGAACGCTACGGCGTCGGCATCGACAGCAACATCGTCACCGCTTCGATCAAGGCCTTGATCAGTGGCGTCAACCGCCTCGGCGTCAACGCCCTCGACGCCGCCGCCTGACCCCTTCCAGGCGCTTGCCGACAACCTGGCAAGCGCCTGAATTTCCGGGACTTTCCTTGTCAGTTCGCCGGCAGCGGCGTAAGATGTGCCTTTCCTTGCCGCCGCCTGGCGGCATCGTCATCGTTCTGCCCGCGTAAATGCCGTCCCCCTGCCGCCTTCGCCACGCGAGGCCACGGCAAGCCGAATCGCCCATTTCCCCGTTGCAAAGCGCCGTCCCACCGCCCGTCCGCGCAGCCTGATCCGGCCAGCACGGCGCGCTGCACATTCTGGAATTGCATGGTTCGCATACAGTTTGCGATCGACCTCGACTACACACTGAATTCTCCCGGCGCCGATTTCGTCTTCAACATCCACGCCGCCCACACCGCCAGCCAGCGCATCGTCAGCGAAAGCCTGCAGCTCGCGCCGCAACTCATGCCGGCGATCGAAACCGAGCCGCACACCGCCGCCCGCTTCCTGCGCCTGCATGTCGCCAGCGGCTCGCTGCACGTCGCCTACCGGGCAACGCTCGACATCGACCAGCACCTCGCCGACCCCGACCGCATCCCGGAAACCCCGGTCAGCCAGTTGCCGTTGTCGGCACTGACCTACATCTACCCGAGCCGCTACTGCCAATCCGATCGCCTGGCGATGCTGGCGATCAGCGAGTTCGGCCACCTGCCCAAGGGCTATCGCCGCGTCGAAGCGATCTGCAACTGGGTCAACCGCCACGTCGCCTTCCGTTCGGCGACCAGCAGCTCGACCACCTCGGCAATCGACACGCTGACCGAGCGCGTCGGCGTCTGCCGCGACTTCGCCCACCTGATGATCGCCATCTGCCGGGCGCTGAGCATCCCGGCGCGCTTCACCACCGGCATCGACTACGGCGCCGACCCGGCGCTCGGGCCGACCGACTTCCACGCCTACGTCGAAGTTTTCCTCGACCGCCACTGGTACATTTTCGACCCCTCGGGCACCGCGATCCCGATGGGTTTCGTACGCATCGGCACCGGCCGCGACGCGGCCGACGTTTCCTACGCAACGATTTTCGGCAGCGTCAGCTCGCCGCCGCCGCTGATTTCGATCAGCGCCCTCACCGAATCCGGGCAGCCCTGGCAAATCCCGCAGCGCTGTCCACAAGCCCTGTCGACCGATACCCCGGCCGCAACGCAGCCCGCCTGCGCAACCCATTGAAGGAGAATACCGCTTGGCCAAGGAAGAACTACTTGAAATGCAAGGCGTCGTCGAAGACGTGCTACCCGATGGACGCTTCCGCGTCACCCTGGAAAACGGCCACCAGATGGTCGCCTACACCGCTGGCAAGATGAAGAAGCACCACATCCGCATCCTGCTCGGCGACAAGGTCAGCCTCGAACTCTCACCCTACGACCTGACCAAGGGCCGGATCACCTTCCGCCACCTGGAAACCCGCAGCGGCAGCAGCGCCCCGCCGCCGCCCCGCCGCCGGCACTAAGCCGCGCCGGGCATCCCGCTACTCTTCCTCGTCGCCAGCCGCCCCCGGCTTCTCGGCGACGAAGGCGAGTTCGCCATTGCGCACGCGGAAAGCGCCACGCATTTCGCCCAGCCCGTCCGCCGGCTCCTCTTCCAGCCGCGCCCAGCTCTCGCAGGTCTGCGACTCCGTGGCATACATGCGTTTGCCGACCTGGACGATGAAGGCGCCGGACGGCACCTGGTAGATCGTCACCCGCGTCTTGTCGGTACCCACGCCCAGACTATGGCGGCGGGTGCAGGCCGGCATGCGCGAGACGACCAGGTAGAGATTGACCTTCTTGTCCCAGAACACCGGCTGCTCGCGCACCAGCGTCAGCGTGTGCTCGCGCGTGCCGTCGATCTGCCACGAGGCACGATCGTCGACACAGGCGCTCAGCAGGGGCGCGGCGAACAGGGCTACCAGCAGGGCACGCAGACGCATGGTCGGTTTCCTCAGCGCATTTTCCAGGACAGCGACTCGCCCGCGCGCAGCGGAACGATGTCGTCGGAGCTGATGTAAGGATAGCTTGCCGGCACCGTCCATGTCTCCTTGACCAGCGTGATCGTCTCGGCATTACGCGGCAGGCCGTACCAGTCCGGACCGTGGCAGCTGGCGAAACCCTCCAGCTTGTCGAGCGCGCCGGCCTGCTCGAAGGCTTCGGCATACAACTCGATCGCGGCATAGGCCGTATAGCAGCCGGCGCAGCCGCAAGCGGCTTCCTTGGCGCCCTTGGCGTGCGGCGCAGAGTCGGTGCCGAGGAAGAATTTCGGGTTGCCGGAAACCGCCGCCGCCACCAGCGCCTCGCGGTGCGTCTCGCGCTTCAACACCGGCAGGCAGTACCAGTGCGGGCGCACGCCGCCCTGGAAAATGGCGTTGCGGTTATAGAGCAGGTGATGGGCGGTGATCGTCGCCGCGACGTTGGCGGCGGACGAAGCGACGAACTCGGCGGCGTCCTTGGTCGTGATGTGCTCCATCACCACCTTGAGCTTGGGGAAGCGTCGCGTCAGCGGCAGCAGCACGGTGTCGATGAAGACCTTCTCGCGGTCGAACAGGTCGACCGCCGGATCGGTGACTTCGCCATGCACCAGCAACGGCAGGCCGACGCGTTCCATTTCGGCGAGCACGTCATAGGCCTTTTCGATCGCGGTCAGGCCGGCGTCGGAATTGGTTGTCGCACCGGCCGGGTAGAGCTTGACCGCCTTGACGAAACCGGAAGCCGCCGCTTTAGCGATCTCGGCCGGCTGCGTGTTGTCGGTGAGATAGAGCGTCATCAGCGGCTCGAAAGCCAGACCGGCGGGTAGCGCGGCGAGGATGCGCGTGCGGTAGGCGGCGGCCAGTTCGACCGTGGTCACCGGCGGCTTCAGGTTGGGCATGACGATGGCCCGGCCGAACTGGCGGGCGGTATGGGGCAGCACGGCGGCCAGCGGCTCGCCGTCGCGCAAGTGAAGGTGCCAGTCGTCGGGGCGGATGAGGGTCAGTTGCATGGTTTTCTCTCGGTGGTTTGCGCAATTTTAGCAGCGCCGCGCGCCGACGACGGCGGCCGATTGCGCCGCCGGTCCAGACTATCGCCCGGCAAGCACCGTCGCCAGCGCCTTCTGCCCCGGCGGCAGCGGCGCCCCGCCGACTCCCCGGACACGGCGGATCCAGATTTCGGCGACCCGGTCGGGATGGTGACGGCGGACCCAGTCGTAGATTTCCGGATCGCGCTCGCCGTCGTCGCCGACCAGGATGAAGCGCACCCAGGGCAGGCGTTCCAGGATGGCTTCGATCTGCCGCGTCTTGTAGGCGAACTGGTCGAACAAGGGATCGCTGCTGGCGTCGTCGGTGACCCGCTTGGTGATCAGCACGCCGGGTGGAAAAGCATTGGCGGCGATGAAGGCGGCGATCGACTCGTGCAGTTGCCGCGGCGACGCCGACAGGTAGAACAGCGGTGCGCTCGCCGGCTGAGGGTTGGCGGCCAGCGTCCGCGCGTAGAGCGCGGCCATGCCGGGCACCGCTTGCCGCTGCGTCGGATTTTTCAGGAAACTGTTGGCCAGCAGGCGGGGCTTGCTGGTCACCTCGGAGACCAGAATGGTGTCGTCGAGGTCGGAAATCATCCCCAGCCGATTGGTCTGCGGCACCACCAGCAGACGGCCGCGCCCGGCGCCGTGCCTGCCGCTGGCGGCGATCTCGTGCCAGCCCGCCGGCAGCGGCAGCGTTGCCCGCTGACTGAAATAGCCCTCGTCGTCGGTACGCGTGCGCAGCGTGAACTCACCGACCCTCAGGTCGACCGGCACCTGCTTGCGCTCGTCGTTGATCCAGAGCCGGAAATTGCGCCAGAGATTGCGCAGTCGGCTGTCGTCGGCAGCCGCCGATGGGCCGTCGCGCAGCTCGACGACACGTCCCTCGATGGTCACTGACTCGCCGTCGCCATAGGCCGGATAGACGCTGATCCGGTCCGCCCCGGCCAGCGCCGGCAGGGCGCACGACAACGACAGGAGGAGCACGCCGGAAAACGCCCGGGCGCACCGCCCGAGCCGCCCCGCCCGGCGCTTCACGCTGCCGCCCGCACCAGGTCGACAATGGCGCGCGCCGCCTGCGGACGGGCCAGCTGGCCCTGGCACTCGCGCATGCGGGCGAGGCGCGCCGGATCGTCGAGCAGGCGGTGGATCTTGTAGACCAGCGCCGCCGTATCGACCGCTTTCAGCGCGCAACCGGCTTCCAGCAGGGTGTCGGCGTTGCGTTCCTCCTGGCCGGGAATCGGCGAGACGACGATCATCGGCAACTGCATCGCCAGGCATTCCGAGGTGGTCAGACCGCCCGGCTTGGTGATCGCCAGATCGGCCGCCGCCATGACGCGCTCGATGGTCGAGGTGAAGCCCTGCGGGTAAACACACCCCGGATGACGGGCGGCAACTTCGCCGAGGCGGCGCAACAAGTCCTCGTTGCGTCCGGCCAGGGCGACGATCTGCACCTCCGGGAAAGCCAGCGCCGCCTGCTCGGCCAGGCGGTCGATGCCGCCGACGCCGGCGCCGCCGGACATCATCAGCAGCGTCGGGCGCGCCGGGTCGAGGCCGAGTTCGGCAGCGGCCGTCGCCCGCGCCGGCGGGGTGGCGAACTGCGGCATGATGGCGATCCCGGTGACGTGGATTTGCTGTTCCGGGATGCCGCGGGCGGCCAGGCGCACAGCAACTTCCTCGGTGGCGACGCAATAGCCGGCGATGTGCGGCTGCAGCCACAGGCCATGGACGTCGAAATCGGTGACGTTGATCCACACCGGCGGCGTCGGCTGGCCGGCGGCGATCCGCCGCGACAGCAGTTCGGCCGGCAGGAAATGCGTGCACACGATGGCATCGGGGGCAACCCGGGCGATCTCCGCGTCGAGGCGACGGGTGTTGAGGCGCTCGACGTGGCGCCGTGCCGAATCCAGCCAGGAACTGCTCGGCGGATGATCGGTGCGCTCGTAGAGATAGGCCCACAGTTGCGGCGCCTTCTCGACCAGCTTGATATAGGCGCTGCCGTAGAACTTGCGGAAGCCCCCGGAAACCAGGTCGAGCACGTCGAGATGGGTCAGTTCCAGGCCCGGCAGCGCCGCACCTGCTGCACAAATCGATTGCGCGGCGCGGACATGGCCGGCGCCGGCGGACACACTGAGAACGAGGATGCGCATGCGGTTCTGGCCGGGACAGCCGGCGACGGTCGGGAAAGCGGCCGATTCTGGCAGTCGCCGGCGCGCCCTGTCAATGCATCCGGAATAAGCCGCTCAATCCACCGCCTTCAGCGCCAGCGCGCGCTCGTAGAGGGCGTTCTTCGCCTCGCCACTGATCGCCGCCGCCAGCTTCGCCGCCTGTTTGGTGCCGAGACCTTCGTCGAGCAGCAGGCGCAACACGCGCTCGCCTTCGCCGCTGGCGGCGTCGGCCGGTGCGCCGGAGACGATCAGCACGAACTCGCCGCGCTGCCGGTTGGGATCGGCCTTGAACCAGTCGAGGGCGGCGGACAGCGGCAGGGCGTCGACGTTCTCGAACAGCTTGGTCAGTTCGCGGGCGACGACCAGCGTGCGTTCGCCGAACGCGGCGGCCATCTCGGCGACGCTATCGAGAACGCGGTGCGGCGCCTCGTAGAAGACCAGCGCGTAAGGATGCCCGGCGAGTGCCGCGAGCGCCTGCTGGCGCTGGCCGGCCTTGCTCGGCAGGAAGCCGTAGAACAGGAAATGCTCGTCGGCCAGCCCGGCGGCGGACAACGCGGTGGTCGCCGCGCAGGGGCCGGGCAGCGGCACGACCTTGCAGCCGGCGGCGCGGACGGCGGCGACGATGCGCGCGCCGGGATCGGAAATGCCCGGCGTTCCGGCATCCGAGACCAGCGCGACGGCCTCGCCGGCCTGCAATTTGGCGACGATGCGGGCGGCGGCTTCGTGTTCGTTGTGCTGGTGCGCCGGCAGTGTCTTCGCCCGGGCGCCGAGCTGTTTCAACAGCGGCGCGCTGTGCCGGGTGTCCTCGCAGGCGACCCAGGGCACGGTGCGCAGAACTTCCTCGGCCCGCCGCGTCAGGTCACCGAGGTTCCCCAGCGGCGTCGGCACGACGTACAATGCCGCGATCAATTCGTTTGTCATTTTCGGCGATGCAGGCAAAAACCAACGATACCACCGTCGCCCGCGGCCGCGAAGCCGAGAGCGAAGCAGCAGCCTACCTGGCGGGGCGCGGCCTGCGCCTGCGCGAGCGCAACTTCCGGGTGCGCGGCGGCGAGATCGACCTCGTCATGCAGGACGGGCCGACCGTCGTCTTCGTCGAGGTGCGCGCCCGCAGCCGCAGCGATTTCGGCGACGCCGGCGCCAGCATCGACGCCTTCAAGCAGGAGCGCATCGTCCTCGCCGCCCGCCACTGGCTGGCCCGCCACGGCGAATGCGCCTGCCGCTTCGACTGCGTGCTGATCGACGACGGCCGCCTGCGCTGGCTGCGCAACGCCTTTGCCGGCGAGCATTGAAGCGACGCCGCCACGGCACGCTGAGGTAAAATCATGAGCCGATCATCTGAAAGAAGCCGTTCCATGGATTTGATTGCCCGCGTCGCCCAGCATTTCGAGGACAGCGCCCAGACCAAGCTCAACGCCGTAGACGCCCTCTCGGCGCCGATCGCCGCCGCCATCGAGACGCTGACCGGCGCCCTGCTCGAAGGCGGCAAGATCCTCGCCTGCGGCAATGGCGGTTCGGCCGCCGACGCCCAGCATTTCGCCGCCGAACTGGTCGGCCGCTTCGAGGCCGAGCGCCAGGAGCTGGCGGCGATCGCCCTGTCCACCGACAGCTCGATCCTGACCGCGGTCGGCAACGACTACGGTTTCGCCCACATCTTCGCCAAGCAGGTGCGCGCCCTCGGCCACGCCGGCGACGTGCTGCTGGCAATCTCGACCTCGGGCAATTCCGGCAACGTCATCGAAGCGATCAAGGCCGCCCACGAACACGACATGCGCGTCATCGCGCTGACCGGCAAGGGCGGCGGCGAGATCGGCGAACTGCTGCGCGACGACGACATCCACCTCTGCGTGCCGGCCGACCGTACCGCGCGCATCCAGGAAACCCACCTGTTGATCATCCACTGCCTGTGCGACGGTATCGACGCACTGCTTCTCGGAGTCGAATGACATGAAGAAAACCCTCTCGCTTTCCCTGCTTGCCCTCGCCCTGGCGCTGCCCGCGCTGCAGGGCTGCCTTCCCGCCGTCGTCGCCACCGGCGCCGCGGTCGGCGTGATGAGCATCCACGATCGCCGCACCACCGGCACCCAGACCGATGACGAAACCACCGAATGGCGCGCCGCCGGCCGCGTCCCCGAGCACATCAAGGCGGCCGCGCGGATCAACTTCACCTCCTACAACCGCCGCCTGCTGATCACCGGCGAAGTGCCCAACGCCGAAGCCAGGGCCACCGTCGTCGCCGAAGCGCGCAAACTCGAAGGCGTGCGCGAGGTCTACGACGAACTGACGATCGGCGCCAAGGCGACCCTCGCCAACCGCAGCAACGACAGTTTCATCGACTCCAAGGTCAAGGCCCGCCTGGTCGATAGCAACCAGGTTTCCGCCAACCACATCAAGGTCGTCACCGAAAACGGCGCCACCTACCTGATGGGCCTGGTCAACGAGCGCGAAGCCAAGGTCGCCATCGCCGTCGCCCGCACCACGGCTGGCGTGCGCAAGGTGATCAATCTGCTCGAAGTGCTTTCCGACGAGGAGATCCGCCGCCTCGACGAGCAGGCGCTGGGCGCCCGCAAGGCACCGCCGAACAGCCAGGCACCGGTGGAAACCCGCTGAACGCCAGGATGACCGTTCCCGCCGACCGGACCACAACATGAACCTCGAAAAAGTCGTTTTCGGTTTCTTCATCGTCCTTGCGGCGACGCTCAACTTCGGCTTCTTCATCGGCGATATCGACCGCCCCGAGCTGCACCACGTCTATGAACTGGCGGCGGCACTGGTCGTCAGCCTGATCGCCACCGCGCTCAAGTTCGGCGACCGCACGCAGATTGGCGCCATCCACCTGGCCACCAGCCTGGTCGCCGACCTGCAGCTGATCGCCGCCGCCGTCACCTGGGGCATCGCCGTCCATGTCACCGGCGAGGGCATGACCGCCTCGGTGACGTCGAGCGTCGTCTCGCTGTCCGGCGGCGCGCTGTTCGCCAACATCGTCTCGGTCATCCTGCTCATCGTCGAAACCGTGATGCTGCGCCGCTGACGCGGAGCCGACGGTGAGCAACAGCACCTTCTTCCTGGTCCTGCGGCGCATGCGCGCGCCGATCATCGTCCTGATCGTCATCTACGCGATCTCGGTGGTCGGCCTGACGCTGGTTCCCGGCGTCGATGCCGCAGGCCGGCCGGCGCCGCCGCTGTCCTTCTTCCACGCCTTCTACTTCATCAGCTACACGGCGACCACCATCGGCTTCGGCGAAATCCCGAACGCCTTCTCCGACGCCCAGCGCTTCTGGGTCATCGTCTGCATCTACCTGTCGGTGGTCGGCTGGTCGTATTCGCTGGTGACGCTGATCGCACTGCTGCAGGACAAGGGCTTCCAGAACACGCTCACCGCCAACCGCTTCATGCGCCGCGTCCGCCGGCTCAAGGAGCCGTTCTACCTGGTCTGCGGCTGCGGCGAGACCGGCAGCCTGATCTGCCACAACTTCGACCGCATCGGCCAGGCCTTCGTCGTCATCGAAAAGGACGAACTGCGCGTCGAGGAACTCGACCTCCTCGACTTCAAGACCGACACCCCGGCCCTGGCCGCCGACGCCAGCCTGCCCGACAACCTGCTGCTGGCCGGCCTGCAGCACCCGAAATGCCGCGGCGTACTGGCGGTGACCAACGACGAACTGGCCAACCTGGCGATCGCCATCGCCGTCCGCCTGCTCGCCCCCAAGCTGCCGGTGATCGCCCGCGCCCGCAGCCAGTCGGTTGCCGCCAACATGGCCTCGTTCGGCACCGACCACATTATCAACCCCTTCGAGCGCTTCGCCGACCACCTCGGTCAGGCGATCACCGCCCCCGAGCGCTTCCGCCTCGTCGAACTGCTGACCAGTCTGCCCGGCTCGCCGCTGCCGCAACCGCACCGGCCGCCGCGCGGCCACTGGATCGTCTGCGGCTACGGCCGCTTCGGCCAGGCAGTCGCCGCCCGCCTGCGGGAGGCCGGGCTCACCCTGACCATCGTCGAACCCCACGCTTCACCTGCCGACGAGCACGTCGTCGCCGGCGACGGCACCGAAGCCGCCACGCTGCGCGCCGCCGGCATCGAGCAGGCGGTCGGCATCATCGCCGGCAGCGACAACGACGTGAACAACCTGTCGATCGCCGTCACCGCCAGCGAACTGCGGCCGGCGCTGTTCGTCGTCACGCGCCAGAACCAGGCCGCCAACAACGCGCTGTTCCAGGCCTACGGACCGGAATTCGCGATGGTGCCGAGCCACATCGTCGCCCACGAGAGCATCGCCATCCTCACCACGCCGCTGCTCGGCCGCTTCCTCGCCGCCCTCGACCAGCGCGACGAGGCCTGGTGCCGCAAACTGGCCAGCCGCCTGCAGGAAATCGGCGGCGACCGCACGCCGACCGTATGGAGCATCCGCCTCAACGCCAGCGAAGCGCCGGCCGCCCGCCAGGCGCTGATGCACGGCCGCCCCTTCCGTCTCGGCGCCATCCTGCGCGACGCCAACGATCGCAGCAGCGCCCTGCCGCTGAGCGTCCTGCTGATCGACCGCAGCGACCGCATCCACCTGCTGCCGGACGACGACTTCGAGCTCAGCGCCGGCGACCACCTGCTCCTCGCCAGCCATCTCGGCGCCCGCCGCCGCCTTGAACTGGCGCTGCAGAACCTCAACGAACTGGCCTACGTGCTGGACGGCGAGACCCGCCCTTCCGGCGCGCTGTGGCGCATCCTCACCCCACGCAAGAAACCGCTGCCATGAACGATCCCCTCACCCAGGCCCGCGACCACTTCCTGCGCGGCGTCGCCGCTTTCGAGGCGGGCGACGATGTTGCCGCCCGCGCCGCCTTCGTCGCCGCACTGACGCTGGCACCGGGGCGGCCGTCGGTGATGGTCAACCTGGCGGCGACCCTGCTCCGGTTGCGCGATTTCGCCGCCGCCCGCGGGTTGCTGCTGGAAATCGTCGCCATTGAGCCGGAGAACCGCGAAGCGCGCGTCCAGCTCGGCCTCTGCGAGGAAGCCCTCGGCCACTGGGCGGCGGCCGCCGCGGCGCTGGAAAGCGGCCTGCCGGCGACGGCCAGCCCGGAGCTGTGGCTGGTCTGCAGCCACTGCCATGGCCGGGCCGGCAAGCTACCGGCGGCGCTCGCCGCGATCGACCGCGTCCTCGCCCTGCTTCCTGACCACGCCGCGGCGTGGAGCACGCGCGGCGGCCTGCTGCGCGAACTCGGGCGGCTACCGGAAGCCGCCGACGCCTACCGGCGCGCGCTGGCGCATGGCGGCGACCCCGAACTCAACCGCTATTACCTGGCCGCCGTCGGCGGCGACGCCCAGCCGGCGACGACGCCCAGCCACTACGTGCAGGCGCTGTTCGACGACTACGCGCCGGACTTCCAGCAACACCTGGTCGACGGCCTGCGCTACCAGGGCCACCGCCGGCTGATCGAGCCGCTGCTGCAGGCCGGCCGGCGCTACCCGGCGGCGGTCGACCTGGGCTGCGGCACCGGTCTCTGCGGCGAACTGCTGCGGCCGCTGGTCGACGCCATCGACGGCATCGACCTTTCCGCCGCCATGCTCGAACAGGCGCGCGGACGCGGCATCTACCGCCACCTCGAACGCCACGAGCTGAATGCCTATCTCGCCGCCCGCACGACGCCGGCCGACCTCTTCGTCGCCGCCGACGTCTTCGGCTACATCGGCGACCTCGCCCCGGCCTTCGCCGCCGTCCGCCGCCTGCTCAGGGCCGGCGGCTGCTTCGCCTTCACCGTCGAACAACTGCTTGATGGCGGCGACTACACCCTGCAGCCCTGCCTGCGCTACCGGCACAGCGAGGACTACGTGCGCCGGCTGGCCGCGCAGCACGGCTTCACGCTCCGCGAGCTGGCCGTCGACACCCTGCGCCACGACCAGCAGACGCCGATCCCGGCACTCTACGTCTACCTCGCCTGAACGCCGAGCAGCCAGTCCGGCAGCGCCGTGCTCAGGAAGGGCAGCAGCGACAGGGTCAGCGCGCCGAGGAAGATCGCCAGCACCGCCGGCAGCACCGAGACGGCGATCTCGCGCACCGACTTGCCGAACATCGCCGCCGAGAAATAGAGGTTCATCCCGGCCGGCGGGCAGAGAAAGCCCATCTCCAGGTTGGCCAGGAAGATGATCCCGAAATGCACCGGGTCGATGCCGTAGGCGAGCGCCACCGGCAGCAGGAGTGGCACCAGGACGACGATCGCCGCGTAGATTTCCATCAGCGCCCCTGCCAGCAGCAGGAACAGGTTCAAGGCGATCAGGAAGCTCCATTTGTCGGGCAGCAAGCTCTGCACGCCGTCGATCGCCCGGTCGGGAATGCCGGCATCGACCAGGTAATTGGTCAGGCCGAGCGCCATGCCGAGGATCAGCATGATGCCGCCGATCACCTGCGCGCATTCGACCAGCGCCCGGCCGACGCCGCGCGCGTCGATCTCGCGCAGCAGCAATGACTGCGTGAGCAGCGCATAGGCGGCGGTCAGCGCGGCGCTCTCGGTCGGCGTCGCCCAGCCGCCGACCAGCGAACCGACGGCGACGAGCGGCGCCAGGATTTCCCATTTCGCCGCCCAGGCGGCGCGGCGGGCGGCGGCGAAATCGACCCGGCCGACCGCACTCGCCGGCGCCAGCCCGTCGCGCTTCAGGAAACCGCCGACCAGCAGCAGGAAGACCACCATCACCAGTGCCGGCAGCAGCCCGGCGAGGAACATCGCGTTGATCGGCACGCGGGCGATGATCGCGTACATGATCAGCGGCACCGACGGCGCCAGCAGCACGCCGAGCGCGCTGGCGCTGGTCACCAGGCCGATGCCGCGCCGCTCCGGGAAGCCGGCGCCGACCAGCAGCGGCAGCAGCAGGCCGCCGAGCGCCAGGATGGTGACGCCGCTGCCGCCGGTCAGCGCGGTGAAACCGGAACAGAGGACGGCGGCGGCGATCGCCGTGCCGCGCGCACCGCCGCCGAACAGCGCGGTGAACAAGCTCCCCAGGCGGGCCGCCGCGCCGGTGCGGGCGAACACCAGGCCGGCCAGCGTGAATAGCGGCAAGGCCGGCAGCGAGGGATTGACGGTGATCTGGTAATGGCTGAGCGGCACCGCCGCCAGCGGCTGGCCCTCGCTCCAGAACAGCGCCAGCGCCAGGCCGCCGAGCACGGCAAAGACCGGCGCGCCGCACAGCAGCAGGAGCAGCAGGGCGCCGGCAAACGGCACCAGCGGCAATACGCTGCCGTCGTAGTGCCCGGCAAACCACCAGCCGAGCGCCGGCAGCGCCCCGGCGGCGAGCCAGCGCCAGCTCGCTGCGCCGGGCAACCGAGCGGCGAGACGGACGCCGAGCAGCAGGAAGCCGGCCGGCAGCGCCGCCATGAACCACCAGCCGGGAATGCCGTAGGCGATGGCGCGCGGCACGGCCATCTCGGCAGCGACGAAGGTCCAGCTCGCCTGCGCCAGCATGCCGCAGACCAAACCGCTGGCGAGCGCCGCGTAGACTTGCGCGGCGTGACGCAGGCGGGGATCGGCGGCGGCCGCGAAGCCGGCGCCGAGCGTGCTGAGATGGCCGCCGCGCGCGGCGACCAGCGCCCCGGCCATGGCCAGGACGAGACCGGCGTGCTGCACGAAGGCCGGCGCATTGGCGATGCCGACGCCGAACAGCGGGCGCAGGACGATCTCGAGCAGCGGCAGGAGCAGCATCAGCGCCAGCGCGCCGGCCGCCAGCCAAGCCTCGCCGCGTCGCAACAAGGTAGCGAACACTTACTTGCGGCCGGCGCGGTAATTTTTCAGGTGGCCGATCACTTCGTCGAAGGTCGCCGCCGGCACCAGGCTGCCCCGGATCTGCGGGTGCAGGCGGCCGGCGAGCGCTTCCCAGGCCTGGCGCTGCGCGGCATCCGGCACGTTCACCGCGAGCCCGCGCTTCTGCATCGCCGCCACCGCCTCGTCGACCTCCTTGCGCGCCTGGGCGCGGATTTCGGCGCCGGCCTTGGCACCGGCCGCGCGCACCGCCTGTTGGGCGGCCGGGCTCATCGCGTCCCACGCCTTCTTGGTGACGATCAGCGCGCCGACGATCGGTGCCCAGTTGAGGTCGAGCATGTTCGGGGCGCTGGTGTAAATCTGCGTCGCCAGCGCGAAGTAGGGCGTGGACGGCACGGCGTCGATCATCCCGGTCTGGATCGCCGGCAGGATGTCGGCGGTTTCCAGCGGCACCGGCGTGTAACCCAGCCGCTTCATGATTTCCTGCTGCTCGGCCTCGCCGCCCCAGGCGAAGAACTTCATCGGCTTGTAGTCGTCCGGGTGGCGGGCCGGCTTCTTCGAGAAGAAGCGCACCCAGCCGGCGTCGCCCCAGGCGAGCACGACGAAACCCTGGTCGAGGAACTTCTTCTCCATCGCCGGCCGCATCTTCTCGCGCACGTAATCGACCTCTTCCCAGCTCCGGAACATCAGCGGCATCGCCTGCAGCGCAGCGATCGACGGTTCGATCTCGCGCAGGCCGACCACCGACAGCAGGCCGCCCTGCAACTGACCGATGCGCATGCGGCGCACCATGTCGGTCTCGCCGCCCTGGCTGCCGTCCGGGAAGACCAGATACTTGCCGCCGCCCTGTGCCGTGCGCCAGGCTTCGCCAAGCGTCATCAACTGGCGGTGGTAAAGCGAGTTCTTTGGCGCCAGCGTGCCGATGCGCAACTGCTGTTCCTGGGCGCGCAGCGGGGTCAGGGCGAGCGCAAGCAAGCCGAGGAGGACGAGAAATTTCTGCATGGAGTCTCCGGGTCAGAAAAGGTCGGGCGAACGTTCGAGCAGCCAGGCGGCGCGCCGACGCATCACTTCGTTCTGCAGGGTACGCGGGCTGCCGGCCGCGTCGCGCACGGCGAGCGCCTGGCGCAGCAGGGATTCGAAGGCGGCGCGGTCGCCGGCCGGCAGAGCGATGCTCTCGGCCTTGGCCAGATAGGCGCCGGCACTGCGCCCGGCGGCGCGGGCAATCGCCGCGTCGAACCAGCGCGCTGCCAGCGCCTTGTCGCCGCCGGGACGGGCCGCCTCCAGCGTCGCCCGCAGGCTGCCGATGGCGCCGTCGCCCCAGTCGGGGTCGGCGGCTTCGGCCTGGGCGGCGAGACGGACAACCAGCGGCAGGTCGGCGACGATTTCCGGGTCGTCCTTGGCCAGCGCGATCCAGCTCCCCCAGGCAGCGGCCGCCCAATAAGCGAGGCCGGCGTCGGCGGCATCGAGTACCGGTGGTGCGGCGGAATCGGCGAGCGCCGATACAAAACCGGGATGGCGTAGTTCGAGCGCCTCCAGCGCGTGGCCGCGCGCCCGCCGGTAAAGCCGGGCGGCGCGCTGGCGCAGGCGCTCGGCGGCGGCGCTGTCCTGCGCCTCGAGGCGATCCGCTTCAAAAGCGACGAAGGCGTAGGCGTACTCGGTCATCCGTGCCGCGACGCTCTCGGCCAGCGCGGCGTGGCCCGGCTGCTGGGCGAGCACCGCTTCCGACAGCTTCAGGTAGAAGGGCGCCGCGTCGCGCGCCAGTTCGGGGTCGTCCTCGGCGCCCTGCGCCTGCCCGGCCAGTTCGTCGGCCAGGCTGGAAACCACCAGCGCCCGCGGCGAACAGCCGGCCAGCGCCAGCCACAGGCAGCCAAGGAGGCAGAGCGCCAGGCGGCGCGATGGCGGGAAAGGAACGGCGGCGGCAGTCATCGCGGCAGCCTAGCCGGACGATGTTACGAGGCCGTGACGACTGTAACAATGCGTACCCGTCGCCCAGCAGGACGACGATCCACGGCACAATGATCACCCGTCCTGCACCGCCCTCGCGATGTCCCCGATCCTGCCCCTGTCCGCCCTGCTCCTCGGCGTTGCCCTGCTGCTCCTGGGCAACGGCCTGCTCGGTACGCTGCTCGCCGTGCGCGGCGGCATCGAAGGTTTCGACAGCCAGACGCTGGGCGCCATCGGCGCCATGTATTTCGTCGGTTTCCTGGCCGGTACCTACCTCGGGCCACGGATGATCCGCCGCGTCGGCCATGTCCGCGCCTTCGCCTTCTTCACTGCCGCCGTCGCCTGCGCCGCGTTGCTCCACGAACTGCTCGCCAGCGCCTGGGTCTGGGGACTGCTGCGCCTGGTTACCGGGATGGCCATGGTCGGCTTGTACACGACCATCGAAAGCTGGCTCAACAGCCACGCCGCACCGCCCCAGCGCAGCCGCATCTTCGCCACCTACATGGCGGTCAACCTCGGCTCGCTGGCGCTGGCGCAGCAACTGCTGCACTGGGGCGACCCCGGCGGGCACGTGCTGTTCGCGCTCGCTGCCCTGTCCTTCTGCGCCGCCGTGATGCCTGTGGCGGCGACTCGCCTGGCCCAGCCGGTGGTCGAGGAAGTGCACGGCATCGGCCTCGCCACCCTCTACCGGCGGGCGCCGGTCGCCTGCGCCGCCGGCCTGCTCTCCGGCTTCGCCCAGGGGGCCTTCTGGGGCCTGGCGCCGGTCTGGGCCGACACCAGCCAGCTCGGCCACGCTGGCGTCGCCTGGTTCATGAGCATCGCCATCGTCGGCGGCGCCGCCTTCCAGTGGCCGATCGGCGTCCTCACCAACCGTCTCGACCGCGGCCACGTGATCAGCGTCATCGCGCTGATCGCCGCCCTATGCGCCGGCGGTCTGCTGCTCGCCGCCGAGCATGGCCTGCGCCTCGTGCTGGCGGCGGCTTTCGCCTACGGGGGCTTCGCCTTCGCCATGTACCCGCTGGCCGTCGCCCGCCTGATGGACCGCCTGGAAAAACCCGAGATCATCGCCGGCAGCGGCAGCCTGCTGCTGCTGCACGGCATCGGCGCCAGCCTCGGCCCGCTGCTCGCCGGTACCCTGATGCACCATTTCGGCCCGTCCGCGCTCCCCGTCTGGTTCATTGCCATCCAGTGCCTGCTCGCCGTCACCGCCTGGTGGCTGTCAGTGCGGGCCCCGGCCGACATCGCCCACCAGACGCCGCTGACGCCGATGGAAAGGACGACGCCGGGAGTCATCGAGATGCTCGAACCGGAAAGCACCGCGCCAACGCGCTGAGCCCCCCGATCAGACGGCCGCCGGCGAGGCCTCCGGAACCAGGTGCAGGGTCCGTGTCGGGAAGGCAATTTCGGCGCCATGCGCGGCAACGATGGCGGCGATCCGGAGCAGGACATCCTGCTTGATCGCGTGGTAATCGACCCAGACCGTGGTCCGCGTGAAGGTATAGATCAGGATATCGACCGACGAGGCGCCGAAGGCGTCGAGATTGACGATCGTCGTCTGCGACGGCTCGATTTCCGGATGAACCCGCAACATTTCACGGATCTCGGCGACGATGCCTTCGACCGCCGCCATGTCGTCGTAACGGACGCCGATGCGCTCCATGATGCGGCGATGGCTCATGCGCGACGGGTTCTCGACGGTGATCTGGGTGAAGATCGAATTCGGCACGTAGAGCGGCCGCTTGTCGAAGGTGCGGATGCGCGTCAGGCGCCAGCCGATGTCCTCGACCGTGCCTTCGATCTCCTTGTCCGGCGAACGGATCCAGTCACCGACGGTAAATGGCCGGTCGAGATAGACCATCAGGCCGCCGAAGAAATTGGCCAGCAGGTCCTTCGCCGCGAAGCCGACGGCGATGCCGCCGATCCCGCCAAAGGCGAGGACGCCGGAGATCGAGAAGCCCAGGCTCTGCAGGCCGACCAGCACGGCGGTGATCAGCACCGACACCCGTAGCAACTTGCCGATCGCGTCCACCGTCGTCCGGTCGACGCTTTCGCCGCGCTCAAGCTGGCGTTGCAGGATGGCGGCCTGCATGTTGCCGATCAGCCTGACCAGGAACCAGGTCAGGCTGGCGATGACGCCGATCGTGCGCAGCGGATCGATGGCGTCGAACAAGGCGGCGTCCGCCTCGCCCTGAACGATGCGCGCGGCAAAGCTGAGACCGACGATCCAGGCCAGCAGGGGCAACGGGCGGCGTGCCGCGTTGACCAGTGCCTCGTCCCAGGGATTGGCGGTGTACGCGGTGCGGGCGGCGAGCCGGTCAAGCAGCCGGCGCAACAGGAAATTGCCGACGGCGACCAGGGAAACGACCAGAAAAACCTGCAGCGCCAGGCCCAGGGTGGGATCACCGCCGGTCAGGCGGCTCAGCCAGGAATCAAATTGTTGCATGTCCACAGAATCTCATGACCGGGGAAAAAACAGTCTGCCATCGCCAGATGACAGGACTTGCGCGTTCAGCGCGGCGCGCCGGCGGCGGCGACCGCCTCGAGGAACTCCCGGCCCCAGCGCTCGATGTCGTTGTGCCGGACGATCTCGTTGAGGCCGCGCAGGCGCGATTCGCGCTCGACCGGATCCATCTCCAGCGCCTGGCGCAGACGCTCGCGCAGGTCGGCCGGATCGTGCGGGTTGGTCAGCAGCGCACCGTGCAGTTCGGCGGCGGCGCCGGCGAACTCGGAGAGCACCAGGACGCCGCGCCCGTCGACCTGCCCCTGGGTCGCCACGTACTCCTTGCACACCAGGTTGAGCCCGTCGCGCAGCGGGGTGATCCACATCACGTCGGCCTCGGCGTACCAGGCAACAACCTCCTCGAACGGCAACGGCCGGAAGAAGAAGCGGATCGGCGACCAGCCGACCTCGGCATACTGACCGTTAACGCGGCCCACCGCCTGCTCGATCTGCACCTGCAGTTCGTCGTACACGGTCATTTCCTTGGCCGCCGGCACGCAGACAACGACCAGCGACACCTTGCCGCGCATCTGCGGATGGCGTTCGAGCAGATCGCCGAAGGCGCGGATCTTTTCCAGCGTGCCCTTGGTGTAATCGAGTCGTTCGACCGACAGCACCAGGTGCTTGCCGGCAAACTCATCACGGATCGCCGTCCGCCGCCCGGGGGTTTTCGGATGCTGCAAGGAACGCCCGATGCGCCCAAGATCGAGGCCGACCGGATGCGCGCCGAGGCCGATCTGCCGCCCATGGACCTCGATCCGGGTAGTCATCGTTTCCAGGCCGACGGCGCAACCGTAGCTCAGGTAGCGCGGCGCGCAGGCGCGCCTTTCCAGTACACGCAACGACGCCACGCCGGCGGCGACATCGACGAAATTCTCCGCCTGCCGTGGAATGTGGAAGCCGATGTAATCGCACTGCAGCAGGCTGCCGACGATTTCGCGGCGCCAGGGCAGGACGTTGAAGGCATCGGCCGACGGGAAATAGGTATGGTGGAAGAAGGCAATCTTCAGGTCGGGACGCAACTCGCGCAGCGCCGCCGGCACCATCCACAAGTTGTAATCGTGCAGCCAGACGGTCGCCCCCTCGGCGGCCTCGGCGGCGGTCCGTTCGGCGAACTTGCGGTTGACGGCGAGAAACACCTGCCAGTCCGCCTCGCGGAACACCGCCCGCTCCCAGAAGGTATGCAGGGTCGGCCAGAAAGCTTCCTTGGAGAAACGCTTGTAGAAGACGTCGACTTCTTCCTTGGACAAGGCGACGCGGGCGGCGAGCAGGCCGGGATAGGCCTGGGCATCGACCGTGGTATGCACCTCGAAGGGCGGGTCGCGCGCCTCGTCATGGATGCTCCAGGCGACCCAGGATCCGCGTTGCCCGGTAGCAAAAAAGGAAAGCAGGGTCGGGATGATGCCGTTCGGCGATTTCGGCCGTCGCTGCACGATACGCCCGTTGATCCGGTACTCTTCGTAGGGCAGCCGGTGATAGACCATCACCAGTTCGGCCGGGCCGCGCTTGGCGTTGCCCGTCGCCGCGTCGAGATAGCCCGGCCGGAGCAGCGAGAAATGGACGATCGCCTGCAGGATGCCGCCGCAACCGGGATCGCTCGCGTGCAAGGCGTTGGCCAGATTACCGGTGGCGGCCAGCAACGCCGGCTCGGAATCGCCGACACAGACCCCCTGAAAACCGGCCTCGTACATCGCCAGGTCGTTGAGCGTGTCGCCGGCCACCAGCACCTCATGATGGGCAACGCCGAGCTGGTCGACCAGCGCCCGCAGGGTGTTGCCCTTGTTCACGCCGACCGGCAACAGATCGAGATAGCGGCTCGCCGAGTACATGACCTCGCAACCGAGTGCGCGCGCCGCCTCGATCAGCGCCGGCGTCACCGCGTCCTGATGACAGAAATAGGAACAGCGCCGCTGCTGCGGCACTTCCTGGCGTTCCAGTTCGGGAAAAGCCGCCATCGCATCGGCGACCATGCGCTCGCCCGGCCAGCGCATGTCGATGGCGGCCTGCAGGGGTTGCACCGGCTGCAAGGAGACGCCCTCGACAACGGTGCCGCCGACATCGCAGATGATGTAATCGGGCGTCGGCACCAACGGATCGGACAACAGCGGCATCACCGCCTCCAGCCCGCGCCCGGTGACGAATACCAGCTGGATGTCCTGACTGCCGGAAACCAGTTGATACAGGGTTTGGCGGTGCTCCGCCGACCCCCCGAGAAAGGTTCCGTCGAGATCGGTTGCCAATAACATCAAGTCACTCCCGGACGCCCCCCGGAGCGGCCAGACCACAGGACATCAATCACCAAAAAACGCCGCACCCCTAGCGATACGACACAAAAAAAGCATTGAAAATCAATGCATATTTCAGCCACACAAAATATTGTAGCAATATAGATGATTGATTCAAAATATATTTTTTAATTCATCACAAAACAAAGCCAATAAATTAGTTTGCAAACCAACATATCAGGACAGCAAGCCCGGGAGAAAGCCCCCCAGGTTCACACCTCCACTGGATTCCCTCGCCCCCCCTCCAACGGCTCGCCGGGCCCTGCCCATCGACGCCATCCTCGTCCAATCACGCCCCGAAAAAACTGCTGGGCGCTATTGGGCAAAACGCCCCTGGATGCTCATAGGCGTGGCCAAGCCTGCGATAGCACGAATATGCCCATAGTGAGCAGCGTCAGCCCCAATACTTCCACCAGCACCCCCAGCAACCAAGGGGCGTTATCTAGCTGCTTGACCCTTTCCCTGGGAAAACGGCCGAGGGTAAGTGTTCGAAGAAACGCCCAGCCGATTGACCAGCCAACGGTGCGAACGCAGAAGTCCCAGCCGAGCCACCAAAGAGCGCGCAGCAGCTTCACGAGCGCCGCTCGTGAAAGGTCGCCGAGATCCAGGAGAAGGTCAAACATGGGCGCGAGGGCGTTGATGCGCAAGAATGCCGACGAAAAATCCGTGCAAAATCACAACAGACGTTCTCGGTGAACAATGAAGTCTTGAGAAATGAGGCACGAAAAAAACATGCGCAGCGCAAATCGCCACGACAGGCAAAGAGCATAGCGCTTCGCGCAACCAACCGCCATCCGGCTCGGATTGCCGCCGGCCGCTTACGTCCGCCGCCCCCTCAGGCCGCCAGCATCCGCCGCAGCCCGCGCCACAGGCCGCCCATCAACGGCAGCTTCATGTACAGCTCCTCGCCGGTGTCCCAGTAGTCGCGGTGCTGGCTGACCTTGCCGGCGGCATCGAACTTGAGGTGGGAGACGCCGCGCATCAGCTGCGTCTCGCCCTTGCCCCAGAGCCTGACGCGGTAGCTGAATTCCCAGACCAGCACGGCGCTGGCGGCGTCGACGACGGTTTCGGTGACGACGAAGCGCGGTTCGCCGACCTGGGTGAACATGTGGCGGAAGATGCGTTCGATGGCCGGCAGGCCGCGCACCTCGTTGAACGGGTCCTTGAACCAGGCGTCGGCGGCGTAGAACTCGGCGAAGCGACCGACGGTTTCGGGGGTCAGCGTATGGTAGAAATCGATCAGGGCATCCAGCTTCATGTCAGCCTCCGGTGAAACGACGGATGAGGGGGAAATACCAGCGGTAGGGCAGCAGCGAGAGCAGCTTGAGGACGCGGGTGAAGCGCTTCGGGTAGTGGATTTCGAAAGCGCCGCCAGCCAGGCCATCGAGCGTTGCCTGCGCCGCCGCCTCCGGCGTGAGCAGGGCCGGCATCGCGAAATCGTTCTGCGCCGTCAGGCGGGTGGCGACGAAGCCCGGGTTGATCGCCCAGACGCCGATGCCGCGCGGCGCCAGGTCGAGGTGCAGGCATTCGGCGAAGTGGATCAGCGCCGCCTTGCCCGGACCGTAAGCCAGTGCCTTGGGCAGGCCGCGGTAGCCGGCGACGCTGGCGACGAAGGCGATGCCGCCGCCCGGGCGCAGCTCGGGCAGGACGGCGGCGGTCAGGCGCAGGGCGCCATTGAAATTGACCGCAATCAGGCGCTCGGCCGTCGCCAGATCGAAGTTGTCGGCGCCCATCGGCACGTAGTCGCCGGCCAGGTAGACGACCAGGTCGACTCCGCCCCACTCGCGGCAAAGCTCGGCAGTGGCGGCGGCCAGGGCAGCGGCATCGGTGACATCGCAGGGCAAACAACGGGCGCCGGGGATGGCCAGCGCCGCCAGCGCTTCGGCGCGCCGGCCGCTGAGTGCCAGGCGGGCGCCGCGCGCCGCCAGTGCCCGCGCCAGCGCGGCGCCGATGCCGGTCGAGGCGCCGAGCAACCAGACCCGCTTGCCCGACCAGTCCTTGATCCGCGGATTGCCTGCCATGTCGCCGCTCAACGCTTGGTGAAACTCAGCGTGACTTCGCCGAGGTGGAAGCCCCACTTCGACATGCGCGAGCGGTTGAGCATCACCTTGTCGTCGACCAGGAACATCCAGTCGTCGAAATCGACGTGGTACACCTTGCCGTCGACCGGCAACGCCAGCACGTAGCGCCAGCGCAGCGCATTGCCCGAGACTTCGCCGATGGCCTCGCCAACCACGTCGTCGGCGGTACCGATGTAGCGACCGTCGGGCTGCCGGCGCAAGGTCCACACCCGACGTGAAGTGGTGCCGTCGGACCAGGTGAACTGCTCGTCGAGAACGCCGGTGTCACCTTGCCAACTGGCGTCGATGACGACGTGGAAACGCTTCTGCACGGCGCCGTCGCGGCCCTGGAACATGCCCCAGGCGTCGAGCTTGCCGGAGAAATACTGTTCGAGGACCAGGCGCGGTTGCTCGGCCCGGTAATGTTCGACGCCAGGCGTCGCGCAAGCGGCCAGCCCGAGCGACAACAAGGCAGCAGCCAGTAGTTTCATGATTCGACCTCCAGTGAATTGCGCCAGCGCCACAACAGGAAGGCGGCCAGCGCCTTGAACAGCAGCGGCAGCAGGGCATAAGCGAAGACCAGGGCGGTTTGTCCCTGATCGCTGCCCGGCCGGTAATCGAAGACGCCGAGTAGCGGCAGGGCGATGCCGGCGGCCAACGCCAGATTGAGCTTGGCGAAGAAGTTCCACACCCCGAAACAGGCGCCCGAACGCCCCTGGCGCTCGCCGAGATCGGCCGCCAGCGCCGCCGGCAGGGCCAGGTCGGCGCCCAGCGCCAGCCCCGAAGCGACACAGACGACGGCGAACAGCGCCACATCGCCCGACCCGAGCAGTCCGGCGCCGGCAAAGGCGAGCATGGCCACGCCCATCGCCAGCAACCAGGCGCGCGGCCGGCCGATGCGCACGGACAGCTTCAGCCACAGTGGCAGCGACGCCGCCCCGGCCAGGAAGTAGGCAGCCAGCAGCGGACCGCTGGCGCTCTCCGCCTGCAGGATGTCGGCGACGAAGAACAGGAACAGCGTCGCCGGCATCGCCGCGGCGAAGCCGTTGCAGATGAAGACCAGCAACAACCGGCGGAAGGCGGTATCGCGCAGCACCGCGCGCAGCGCTGGCAGCAGGGCGCTGCCGACCGCCACCCGGGGGTCACCCTCGCCAACCCGGGCCAGGGTGACGCCTCCGGCGAGCACCAGCAGCACCGGCAGGACCCAGGCCAGGCGGGCGATGCCATCATTGAGTGCGGCCGCCAGCAGGGCCGGCAGGGCGGCGGCGACGAGCACGCCGAGCAGGCCGAAAGCCTCGCGCGAGGCAACCAGCCGGGTGCGCTCCGGCGCGTCGCTGCCGACCGCCGCGCCCCAGGCCTGATAGGCGACGGTGGCGGCGGAGAAACCGGCGTAGGTCAGCAGCAGGCTGGCCAGCAGCCAGGGCGCGGCGTGTTCCACCGGCGGGTTGAGCAGGGCGACGAAACCGACAGCGAAAGGCAACAGGGAGACGGCCACCATGCGCCGGCGCGACACCCGGTCGGCCAGCCAGCCCAGCCAGGGATCGATGCCGGCGTCGAGCAGGCGGGCGAGCAGCAGGATGGCGCCAAGCAGACCGAGGTCGAGACCGGTGACATTGGCGTAGAAGGCCGGCACATGGACGTACAGCGGCAGCGCGGCGAATGCCAGGGGCAGCGCCAGCAGGCCGTAGGCCAGGGTCGGCAGCGGGCGCATCTCAGCCCTGCCCGAGCAAGGCGGCACGCAGGGCCGGGGCGCTGCTGCGCGGATCGAGCCAGATGCCGAAGAAGGCACGGGCGAAGGCGGGGTCGCGCACGGCGCCGATCAGGGCATCGTTCTGGTAGAAATAGGCGCCGTCGTCGCGCCACACGCCGAGCAGGTGGTCGCCGTCGCGCACGTCGGGGAAAATCCGGCGCATGGCCTGGTCCCAGGTCGCCAGTTGCGACTCGTCGTCAACCAGGCGGCGCATCTCGCTGGTGCTGGCCTCGGCGATGGCCTGGCCGGACAGCTTGCGCCGGTAGTCGAGGCGCAGGGCCAGCGGCGGGCCGTCGGGAACTTCGCCGGTCCACAGGGTGGCGTCGTAGACGTGAAAGCCGAAGCGGCGGAAGCTGCCGCGACCGCGCACACGCAGCCCCTGCATCGGGCTGGCACTGCCGGCCAGCGGCCAGCACAGGGCCGCCAGCCCGGCCAGGAGCAGGCTACGCCGGCGCATGAGCGAGCTCGAACTGGACCACGTCGATATTGCCGGCCAGGAAACCGGCCTCGCAGTAGGCCAGGTAGAAACGCCACAGGCGGCGGAAACGCTCGTCGAAGCCCTGCTGGCGGATGGCCGGCCAGTTATCCTCGAAGGCCTGCCGCCACTCGGCCAGGGTGCGCGCGTAGTCGCGACCGAAGGCAAATTCGTCATGCACCACCAGCCCCTGGCGCGCTGCAGCGGCACGGAAGGCGTTGCGCGAGGGCAGCATGCCGCCGGGGAAAATGTACTGCTGGATGAAGTCGGTCCCCTTGCGGTAGTCGGCAAAAAGATCGTCGGCGATGGTGATGCTCTGGACCACGGCCTTGCCGCCGGGCTTGAGGGCGCCAGCCAGCTTGGCGAAATAGGTCGGCCACCAGCGCTCGCCGACCGCTTCGAACATCTCGATTGAGACGACATGATCGAAGCGCTCGTTCAGGTCGCGGTAATCCTGCAGGCGCAGGTCGGCTTCCGGCACCCGGTTCTGCGCCCAGGCGAGTTGCGCCGGCGACAGCGTCAGCCCGGTGAGCGCCAGCCCGTCGTCGCAGGCCATGCGGGCGAAGCCACCCCAGCCGCAGCCGATTTCCAGAATCTGCTGGCCCGGTTGCGCCTGCAGGCGGTCGAGGATGCGCCGGTACTTGGCCTGCTGGGCACTTTCCAGGCTACCGTCGTCGGCGTCGCGATAAATGGCCGACGAATAGCTCATCGTGCGATCCAGCCACAGGCGGTAGAAGTCATTGCCCAGGTCATAGTGTGCAAGGATGTTGCGCCGGCTGCCGCTGCGGCTGTTGCGGTTGAGCAGGTGGCGAAGGCGGGCCAGCAGCAAGGCACCCCAGGAGCCGTACACGGCCTGGCGCAGCGTCTCCCGGTTGCCGGCCAGCAATGCCAGCACGCCGCTCAGGTCGTGGCTGTCCCAGTGGCCGTCGAGGTAGGCTTCGGCCAGGCCGATGTCGCCGCGGGCGAGTACCCGGCTGAACATCGCTTCGTCGTGCACCTGCAGGCTGACGCCGCTGTCGCCGTCGCCGAACAGGGTATTGCTGCCGTCCGCCAGGCGGATTTCGAGCAGGCCGCCGCGAAAGCCGGCGAGCAACTCGAAGACGGTCCGGGTGTCGCGGGCCGGCCGACGGCCGCCGCGCAGGGTCAGGGTTTCGTTCATTTGCTGGTCTCCTGAAGTAGCGGGCCCTTGCTGCCCGGATTGGCGCCGACGAAGGGCACGCCCTTCAGCCACAATTTGAGCGCCTGCCAGTGAATGCGGAAGATGACGCCGGCCGTCAGCAGCGGCATGCGCAGGAAATTGCGCAACAGGCTGCCCGCACGCCAGCCCTTCGGACGGCCGGAAATCGAGGTGAGCAGCAGGTCGCCGTCGGCGTCGGCGTAGTCGATGCGGGCCACCTGGGTATCCCGCTCGAGGCGGAAACGGAAGCGGTAGCCACCTTCCACCTCGCAGAAGGGCGAGACGTGGAATATCTTGGCGGCCTGCAGTTCGGCACCGTCGGCCAGCGGCCGGCCGTGGTCGTGCAGCAGGTAGCTGTGATGACCGCCGAAGGTGTTGTTCACTTCGGCGAGGACGGCGATCAGCGCGCCGGCGCGGTCGCGGCAGAACCAGAAACTGACCGGATTGAAGACGTAACCGAAAACGCGCGGGAAGGTCTGCAGCATGATCTCGCCGTCGTCGGGCAGGCCGTGCGCGCACAACACGCCGGTGATCCACGGCAGCAGCGGCGAACCGTCGCGCGGACCATGGTCCTTGCTGCGCAGCGACAGGATGTTGCGGCGGTCGACCGAGAAGATGCCGCAGTCGCACTCGCCCAGTCGGCGCACCGGCAGCTGGAGGTAGAACACCGGATAGACGAAGGCATTGACCGCCGGCCGCAGGCGCCGGTGCATGACGTGGCCAAGGAAGAGTTCGGGCGTGCCGCGCATGATGAGCTCAGGCCGTCTCGGTTTCGGCCAGCAGTTCGGCGACGCTGCCCTGCCAGGGTGCCTGGACGCCAAGCGCATTGGCGACGCGCAAGGCCGACTTGAGGCCGTCCTCGTGGAAGCCGTAGCTGCCCCAGGCGCCGGCCAGCCAGATGCCGTTCTCACCCTGGACCTCGGGCAGCCTTTCCTGGGCGGCGATGGCGGCGGCGTCGAACACGGGGTGGGCATAGTCGAACTCGGCCAGAATCTTGTCCGGCGCCGGCTCGCTGACCGGGTTGAGGGTCACCACCACCGGCGTCGAGAAAGGCAGCGGCTGCAGCTTGTTGATCAGGTAGGAAACGCCGACTGGCTGCTCGCCCGGCGCGCCTTCGCCGGCAAAATAGTTCCACGCCGACCACAGCGAGCGCTGGCGCGGCAGCAGGGCCGGATCGGTATGCAGGACCGCCCGGTTCGGCTGGTAGCGGATCGCCGCCAGCACCTCGCGCTGGGCGTCGCTGGCGGTGTAGCCGAGGATGGCCAGCGACTGGTCGCTGTGGCAGGCCATCACCACCTGGTCGTAATGGTCGCTACCGCGCGCATGCGTCACCCGCAGGCCACCCGCTTCGCGGGTGACGGCGCTGACCGGGCAGGCGACACGGACGTCGTCGAGCTGCTCGGCAAGCTTGCGCACATAGGTCCGGGCGCCGCCGCTGACGGTGCGCCAGGCCGGCCGGTCGAAAATCTGCAGCAGGCCGTGGTTGTTGCAGAAACGGACGAAGGGCCCGAGCGGCATGGCGCGCATCTGCCCGGTCGGGCAGGACCAGATGGCGGCCGCCATTGGCAGCAGGTACCAGTCGGCGAATTCGCGCGAATAGCCGCCGGCGTCGAGAAACTCGCCGAGGCTGCGCGAATCGCCGGGATGAGTGAGCAGCCAGGCGGTGCTTTCGCGGTTGAAGCGCAGGATGTCGCCGAGCATGCGCCAGAAGGCCGGGCGCAGCAAATTGCGCTTCTGGCCGAAGACCGTGGCCAGGTTGCTGCCTGCCCATTCGAGTTCGGGCTTGCGCAGGCTGACCGCGAACGACATCTCGGTCGCCACCGAATCGACCCCGAGCAAGGCGAACATGGCGATCAGGTTGGGATAGGTACGCTCGTTGAAAACCAGGAAACCGGTATCGACCGGATGCGTGCAGCCATCGACGGTGACATCGACGGTATTGGTGTGACCGCCGAGGTAGTTGCCGGCCTCGAACAGGGTCACGTCGTAGCGGCGCGACAGCAGCCAGGCACTGGCCAGGCCCGAGATGCCGGCGCCGACGACGGCGATGCGCTGACGGTTGATCCGGTCCATGATTCCTCCTCAGGCGTTGCTGCCGGAAAGTTCCGCGTAGGCGGAGTGGTTGTGGATCGACTCGAAGTTCTCGGAAATCACGCGCCAGGATGCGATCCGCGGCTCCTTCATCAGGCGCAGCGCGATGTCGCGGACCAGGTCCTCGACGAACTTCGGGTTGTCGTAGGCGCGTTCGGTGACCCATTTCTCGTCCGGCCGCTTGAGCAGCCCGAACACCTCGCACGACGCCTCGTCCTCGGCGATGCGTACCAGCTCCTCGATGCCGAGCATGGCGTTGAGGCGGACCTCGAGGGTGATCAGCGAGCGCTGGTTGTGCGCGCCGTAGTCGGCAATCTTCTTCGAGCACGGACAGAGGCTGGTCACCGGCGCCGTCACCGCCAGGGTCAGCGTCGGGTAACGTACTTCCTCGCGTTCGACGATGAAGGCGGCGTCGTAATCGAGCAGGCTTTCGACGCCGGAGACCGGCGCCTGCTTGCGGATGAACCAGGGAAAGCGCATCTCGATGCGGCCGCTGCTGGCGTCCAGGCGCAGCAGCATTTCCTCGAGCAGGCGGAACATGCCTTCCTGGCTGAGCACGCCGCGCCGCTCTTCGAGCAGTTCGATGAAGCGCGACATGTGCGTGCCCTTGACCGCGGCGCCCAGGCCGACGGTCATCGCCAGCGTGGCGACGGTGGACTGGCTGTGGCCGTTGGCGGCCAGCAGCTGGACCGGGTAGCGCAGCCCCTTGACGCCGACTTTCTGGATCGCCAGCAGGCGGTCGTCGGGCGTGGACTGGACATCGGGCAGGAAGAGCTTTTCGGGGGCGTTCATGGGGTTCTCCGGGGGGCGGGTTCAGGGGGCGGCGTCGAGGAAGGCCTCGAGCTGTTTCAGGAAGGCAGGCTCGTCGGGGCGCGTGCTGCTGCCGAAGGCCAGCACCCGGCGGCTATCGCGGCTGATCAGGTACTTGTGGAAATTCCACTGCGGCCGGCTGCCGGTCAGTTGCGCCAGCTGCCGGTAGAAGGGATTAGCATCCTTCCCCTTGACCACGGTCTTCGCCACCATGGGAAATTCAACGCCATAGGTCGAGCGGCAGAAGTCGGCAATTTGCCGGTCGCTGCCCGGCTCCTGCTCGCCGAAATCGTTCGACGGAAAACCCAGTACCACCAGGCCGCGCTCGCGCAGCCGGGCGTAGAGCGCTTCCAGTCCCTCGTACTGCGAGGTGAAGCCGCAGTAGCTGGCGGTATTGACCACCAGAATCACCTTGCCGGAGAACTGGCAGAGCGACAGCGGCCGGCCGTCCTTGAGATCGGCGAAGCGATGCTCGAGCAGCGGCGGACAATCCGCCGCCCGCGCCGCCGCCGGGACCAGCGCGGTGATGGCGAAAAGGATGGCGGCGAGGCAGCGGCGCAGGGTGGACAACATGCTTATCTCCGATTTTGTCCTGGACAAACCAGGGCTTTGTTCGTAAGATAGTCAGCAACAACCCCTTTGTCAACGATTTGTCTAACTTTTGTTCAGGACAAAGAATGAACAACCCAGGTTTCGACATTGCCACCGTCGAGCGCGACACCGGCCTCTCGAAAGACGTGCTACGCGTCTGGGAGCGCCGTTACGGCTTTCCGCTGCCGGAACGCGACGCGCACGGCGAAAGGCGCTACAGCGCCGACCAGGTGGAGCGCCTGCGCCTGATCAAACGCCTGATGGATCAGGGACATCGCCCCGGCAAGCTGGTCGCCGCGCCGCTCGAGACGCTGACCGGGCTGAGCCCGCGCCGGCCGCGCCCGGCGCCGCCGGCCGGCGCCGAAACGGCCGCCGACGGACTCGACGAACTGCTCGACCTGATTCGCCGCCACGACGCCGCCGGCTACGCTCGGGCCATGCAGCAGCGGCTGGCGCGTCAGGGTCTGCTGCGCTTTGTCCAGGACACCGTGGCGCCGCTCACCGGGCGCGTCGGCGAAGAATGGGAGAATGGCCGCATCGAGGTTTTCGAGGAACACCTGTTCACCGAACTGACCAAGCGCCTGCTGCGCCAGAACAACGCCGCCCTGCCGGCCGGCCGGCAGCGACCGCGGGTGATCCTGACCAGCGTCCCGGAAGAACAGCACGTCCTCGGCCTGCTGATGGCAGAAACCCTGCTCGCCCTGGAAGGCGCCGACTGCATCCCGCTCGGCACGCAGATGCCGCTGCTCGAGATCGCCCGCGCCGCCGAGGCGCACCGGGCGGACATCGTCGCCCTGTCGTTCTCGGTGGCCTTCCCCGGCCGCCGCGTGCCGACCCTGCTGCAGCAACTGCGCGAGCTGCTGCCGCCAGGCACCGCGCTGTGGGCAGGCGGCGCCGGCATCCAGCGCACCTCGCCGCTACCCGGCGTGACGCTGCTGCACGGCCTGCCCGACGCGCTGCAGGCGCTCGCCGACTGGCAGCGCGAGCACGCCTGAAGACGGCGCGCGTCGCCGGCCGCGCTACAATGCGGCCGATGAACTACGCCCTTCCCGCCTTCGAGGCCAAGATCTGCGCGCCGGACCAGCTGGCCGCGCGTGCCGCCCAGCTAGCCCGGCCGCTGGTATTCACCAACGGCTGTTTCGACATCCTGCACCGCGGCCACGTCACCTACCTGGCGCAGGCGGCCGCCCTAGGCGCCAGCCTGGTGGTGGCGCTCAATACCGATGCTTCGGTGAAACGGCTGGGCAAGGGCGACGAACGCCCGGTCAATGCGCTGGAGGATCGGCTGGCGGTGATGGCGGCGCTCGACTGCGTCGCCCTCGTCACCTGGTTCGACGAGGACACGCCGCTGCAGCGCATCCTCGACTGCCGCCCGGAAGTGCTGGTCAAGGGCGGCGACTGGCCGGTAGATAAAATCGTGGGGTGCGCCGAAGTGCGCGGCTGGGGCGGGACGGTGCATTCCATCCCGTTCATCCACCAGAAATCGACGACCGCCCTGCTCGACAAGATCCGTCGTCTGTAGCGCCGCTCAGGCGCCGAGTGCCGCCTTCAGCGAGGCGACTTCCTCTTCCGATTCCTCGACGATGCTGGCCAGGGTGTCGGCGTCGAACAGCGATTCGAGCATCGAGGTATCGACTTCGCCGTCGTACTCCGGATCGCGCCAGCGCGAGGTGCGATTGGCGATCTTGTTGGCGACGTAGAGGACGTCGGACAGGGTCTTGATTTCCTTGATCTCGCGCGGCGTCTCGTGTTCCTGGACGGCAAGCAGCACCGATTCCGGCGAACCGAGCGCCGAGAGCAGCGCGTGACCGATGCTGTCGTGCCAGCCGGCGAGCAGCGCGTGCAGCTCCGCCTTGTCGGCAACCAGCTCGGGGAAGCCGGCGGCGCGCGACATCAGGTAGAAGACGCCGATATCGTGCACCAGCCCGGTGAACATCGCCTCGTCGCCGTTGATCTTGGCGATCTTGCGCGCCAGCACGCGGGACAGCGCGGCGACGTGCGCGGTGTGTTCCCAGAGGCGGCGCGAGATGTCCTCGAACGGCTTCATCTGCTTCGAGCACAGCAACTGCTCCATGGCGACGGCGAAGGAGACGGTACGTACCGCCTCCATGCCGACCCGGATGATGCCGTTCTTGACGTCGGCGATCTCGCGCCCGGACGGATTGAGCGCCACCGAATTGGCCATGCGGATGATCTTGGTGCTCATCAGCGGCTCGGCGCCGACCAGCTTGGCCAGTTGCTCGACGTTCAGATTCGGGTCCTTGAGCGCGCTGCGAACCTGGAAAGTGATGTCAAGAAAAGTCGGGAAGGTGATTTCCTTGCCCGACAGATCCCTGGCGATGTCTTCGAGAATCTTGAAGGTGACGGCCTTGCTCATGCGCGCTTGCCCCGTATTAATTCAGAACAGTGGTATCGATGCCGGCCCCCGTCGCCATGCCAGAAACTGGCAACGACCCGGTCCGTACTCCAAGCGAGGGATTTTACATGCTGCGCGGACAAGATGTCCGGCCGGCGAACGCTTAAAAATACTCGATTCCCCGCGCTCCGGCGGCAAGCATCTCCTTTTCGCAATCCAGCTCGCCCGCGACCACCGTCGCCAGCGCCTGGCTCATCGGCGTCCGCCGACAGTAAGCCTCGCCGGTATGAGGCACGAACACCACCTTGCGCGACAGCGCCCCACCGAAATCGCTGGCGATCAGGGGAATCCCTTCCCGTCCCAGCCACTCCTTGGCGAATCGCGCATTGCGCTCGCCGATCGCCGTCCGGATCGCGCTCAGGACGTTGCCGCCGCCGAACGCCTTGGCCACCAGGCGCTTTCTCGCCGCGCCCCGTTTCATCAAGGCATTGACCAGGACCTCCATGGCATAGTCCCCGGCGAGGACGACTTCGCTATCGCCACTGAAATCGCTCTTCTTGCTCGGCAGCAGAAAGTGGTTCATCCCCCCTTGGCGGGTCACAGGATCGTGCAGGCAGACGGCAACGCAGGAGCCGAGCAGGGTGGACAGCGGCCGACCGCCACTGATCGCCCAGCGTCCCGGATTCACGTTCTGCGCCGCCAGTTCATGCGCCTTGACCATGGCGATCTGACCCACCTGGTGCTGCGGGATATCTTTCGCCATCGGATTGCCACCCATCGAGAAGCCCCCGAGATTCCTCGTCCCGACATACTCGACGGACGATACTGGATGGAAGCATTCTGGCGCCCGCCAAGCGAAACCGGCCATAAGCCCCGGCTGAATCCCCGCTAGGGGAAAAGGAAAAGCGTGTAGGGAAATGCTGATTTTTGCTCCGCCGCCTCAAGCTTGCCCGAAAACGGCCGTAAGCCTGGCATCGCCAACATTCGGCCCGATCGTCAGTCATGAACGCAGCCACCCTTTGCCTGACCCACAACGACCCCGCATCGCTCAGGCAGCGCCGCCACATCGCACGGAGCCCCCGACCGGAAGCACAGCTTGCCGGCGAACGCGCCCGGGGAAATGCCGCGCTCTCGGGCAAAGCCGAAGACGATCTCGCCAGCCGCTTGCGGATGGCGGAAGCGCGCATCGCCGAACTTGAAGGCGCGCTGCGCCAACTGACGGAAATTTCCCATTCCGACCCGCTGACCGGCGCCCTCAACCGACGCGGCATCGCCGAGGCCTTTGCCCGGGAAACGGCACGTGCCGTTCGCCAGGACGCGCCGCTGACCCTGGCCGTGCTGGATCTCGACGACTTCAAGCGGGTCAACGACCGCTACGGCCACAGCGCGGGTGACGCGGCCCTGATCCGCCTGACCGAGATCGCCACGCGCAGCCTGCGCCCGACGGACGCCTGGGGACGACTGGGCGGCGAGGAATTCCTGGTCCTGATGCCGGACGCCGATCTGGCGGCGGCCCAGCGCGCGCTGAATCGCCTGCTGTCCACCCTCAGCCGCAGCCCGCTCCCGGACAACGGAATCTGCCTGAGCTTCAGCGGCGGCATCGCCCAGCATCGCGCCGGGGAGACGCTGGAGCAACTCGTCGGCCGCGCCGACCATATCGCTTACCAGGCAAAACGCGCGGGCAAGGCACGCGTTCTCGGCATGCTCGACGATGAAGACGATCCCCCTGTCCCAGCACGAGCGATGCCGGCGCCGTTGCACCGTCTGGCCGGATAGCAAATCAAGTCGCCCCCTCGACCGCCAGGATCGTCGCGCGTAAGCGGCCCAGGCTCTCGCCCAGCGCCGCCGAGACCACTCTGAACTCGGGCAACATCTGACGCGCCGCGGCCACCTGCCCCGCGTCGGCCAGCATCAGCATCCGCTCCGCCACGGCGGCCGACTGCCGGCGCAGGGCATCGATCCCCGGTTGCAGGGCATCGGCATCGGCGCAGCACCAACGACCGACATGGGACTCTCGCTGATCGGTCATCGGATATTCGTCGCTCCTGCCCTCGACATAGTCGACAACGCGCCGCGACCAGGCCTGATGATTTCCCTCGGCGGTGACCAGAGGAATCCGCTCGCGCGGAATCGGCTGCTCGCGAACCCGCCGCCAGCACTCGTCGGGCCACTTCCGCAACCAGGGAAGCACATAGGCGACGGGCATCGGCCGGGCAATCGCATACCCCTGAACGATCGTGCAACCGAGCGACAGAAGCAGCATTGCCGTCGGCACATCCTCCACCCCCTCGGCGATCGGCTGACGATCGAAGGCCCGGGTCAGATCGACGATACCTTCGACAATCGCGTAATCGTCGGGATCGAAGAGCATTTCGCGGACGAAGGACTGATCGATCTTGATCGACTGGGCCGGCAGTTTGCGGAAATAGGTCAGCGACGAATAACCCGTGCCGAAATCGTCGAGCGCGAAGGTAACGCCAAGCTTCCGGCACTGCAGCATGATATTGACGACGTGATCGACATCGCCCACGGCGGTCGTCTCCAGCACCTCGAGTTCCAGCGCACCGGCCGGCAATTCGGGGTAGCCGGCGAGCAGTTGTTGCAGGCGCTCGAAGAAATCCACCGATTGCAGATGCCGGGCCGCCAGATTGACGCTGACCGTCAGGGCATACCCCGAGCGATGCCAGACCACCAGATCGTCGAGGGCGGCACGCAAGGTCCAGTAGCCTAGATCGACGATCAACTCGTTATCCTCGACCAGGGGCAGGAAATTGGCCGGCGACAGCAGGCCGTCGTCGGGATGCTGCCAGCGGATCAGCGCCTCGAAACCGACCGCCTTGCCTGACCTGAGATCGACCTTGGGCTGATAGTGCAGCTTGAACTCCCGCCGCGCGAGACCGAGCTTGATCCGCTCCAGCGACTGGCGACGCGTCTTTTCGCCTTCGTCGGCAACCGGGTCGAAAAACGCGATCCGGTTGCCACCGCCCTGCTTGGCGAGATACATCGCGTGGTCCGCATGGCGGAGCAGGGTATCGGCGTCACTGTCGTCGACCGGATAAATGGTCGCGCCGATACTCGGGAAAATCTTGATCGATATGCCGTTGATGTTTCTAGGGGTGGCGAAAGCGGCCAACAGCCGCTTGAGCGCGAGTTCGCATTCGCTGGCACCATCGAGCGGAGCGAGGATGAGGACGAACTCGTCGCCGCCGAGACGGGCGACGATGTCGTGATGCCGCATCCCCGCTTGCAGGCACTGCGCGACCTGAATCAGCAGAGAATCGCCGACCTCCCGGCCATAACAGGCGTTCACCGAGCCGAAGTCATCGATGTTCAGGTGACAGACGGCAAGCGAACGCCGCTCCAGCCTGGCCTGCTCGATCCTTTCCCGGAGCAGGGCGCGCAGCGAGCCGATCTCGGGCAGACCGGTCAGTGCATCGGCCGGCGGCAGCGCGCCAGGCCGAGCCTCCGCCCCGCTATCGGGCACCGCCTGATGACTGCCGACGGCGTAGCGGCGCTGGAACCACCCGACGAACCCGAGCAGCGAAACCAGAGCGAGCATCAGCGAATACACGACAACCAGCACCCAACGTTCGTGCCACGCCGCGAGAAAATCGACATCGGCCAGGGCCACCGCCGCGACCAGGGGATAGCCGCCAACCCCATGCCATGAAAGAATCCGCTCGGTGCCGTCGGACAGAGGCCCCAGGCGCAATGACGCGCTGCCCTGCCCGGCCGAGCGCGCGGCCAGGAAGTCGCTCGCCGCCAACAGCTCGCCGAGCACTTTCGTTTCGCCGTCGCCGCCAAACCGGGCCACGAGGGACCTGTCTTCGACATCAAGCAGGTAGGCGCCGCCTGCCGCACCGAGTTCGTTGCCCGGCAAGGCTTCGCGGAAATGCCCGAGATCCAGGTAAGCATAGGCAACGCCAACGAATTCCCCCGACAACTGCTGGAGGCGCCTGGCCAGGAGCAACCCGACGAGGCGACCGTCGCGCAGCAGGGGGGAGACATGGAGCGGCAATTCGCCGTTCAGCATGGCCGATGGCAGATTAGGCGCCAACGACAGCCCGCCCGCCTCCGCCCGCCACGCGAAAACGCGCTTGCCACGCTCGTTCAGGATGCCGATGGCGCTCGCCCCGGAAGCCTGCCCCGCCAGACCGTTGAGCGACGCCGCGATCGCCACCGACTCGCCGCCCCCGGTCGTCCGGGCATGCCGATAAGCCTGGCCCATGCTCTCCAGAACGAGATCGGCCCGCTGCAGATAGGCGGTGCAAACCCGTGACAAGGCGAGCGACAGCCTGTCCGCCTTGGCGCCGGCGGTCACGAACGCCAGCCGCCGCGCCTCGCCCAGATGCTGCCATCCGGCAAGGACAAAAAACAGATTGACCAGCAAGACCAGGCCGATCCCCCTGAGCAGGCCCCAGGCACGCCAGCGCAGCCAGGCAGGACGCGACCGCGCCCGCAAGCTTCCCGGCGCCGCCGTCGGCCCGCTCATATTTCCCTCGCGCCCCGGGAGCCGGGCCGGTAGATCGTCGGCTGCATCAAACGCAGCTTCGCCGTCACCCCAGCCACCTCGCCACGGGCCGCGCAGCGATAGTATTCGCCGCAATCGGCAGCCCTGTCGCCGGGAGACGCCGCCAGGCGGTGAAGCCCGACGACGGTGGGTGCCAGCACGATTCGTCCCGATTGATTCATGACCGCTTGTCCATCCCCTTCAGCCTGCCGCCGCAACGCCCGCCCCGCGGCGGGCGGGACCGGCAGATGCGGCGAAACGGCAAACTCTCCTCAAGCCGGACCGCCATGCACACCGACCGAGGCAATAACCGCGACCTCGTCGAGCGAAAGGATGCGTTCGACATCCAGCATGACGACGAACCTGCCGTTCACCTTGCCCATGCCGGAGATGAAATCGATCCGGATACGCGCCCCGAATTCCGGCGGCGGCTCGATGTCGGCATCCGGAATCTCGAGCACCTCGGAAACCGCGTCGACGACGATTCCCATCTCCTGGGTGCCGTTGGCGGACGCAATGTCGATGATGACGATGCAGGTGCGCTTGGAACTCGGTCGCGGTTCGCGACCGAAGCGCACGGCAAGATCGACCACCGGCACGACGGCGCCGCGCAGGTTGATGACGCCGCGGATGAAAGGCGGCGTCATCGGCACCTCGGTCAGGTGGCCATACTCGATGATCTCGCGGATGGCGAGGATGCCGATGGCGAACATCTCCTCGCCCAGCGTGAACGTCAGATACTGCTGCTGCTCGGCGCCGCCCTCTGTTTCGGCACCGGCCGCCGCCGGTGCCCGTGCCTTCGACACGGTGATTTCAGTAGTCGTCATCAGGCGCTCCTACTAGAAAGCGGTGAAGTCGGCTTCGCCCATCTCGCCAGCCGCGCGCTTCTGCCCATGGCCGCCAAGGGCTGCCGGCCCCGAGGACTTGCCGCCAGCGCGCCGCGCCGGGCCGCGGCCGCTCGTCCCGCGCGTAGGCGCATTGCCGAGATTGAAGAAGGCCATCAATTCCTGCAGGTTGCCGGCCTGCGACGACATCTCCTCGGCGGTCGCCGCCAGTTCCTCGGACGCCGACGCGTTCTGCTGGGTGATCTGCGACAACTGGCTCATCGCCGTATTGACCTGGTTGACGCCGACGCTCTGCTCTTCCGACGCGGCGGTGATTTCCTGCACCAGATCGGCGGTCTTCTTGGTCGCCGGCACGATCTCGTCGAGCAACTTGCCCGCCTTCTCGGCCATGCCCACCGAATTGACCGCCAACTGGCCGATTTCCTGCGCCGCGACCTGCGAACGCTCGGCCAGCTTGCGCACTTCCGCGGCCACCACGGCGAAGCCCTTGCCGTGCTCGCCGGCACGGGCGGCTTCGATCGCCGCGTTGAGCGCCAGCAGGTTGGTCTGGTAGGCGATATCGTCGATGATGCCGATCTTGCGCGCAATCTGCTTCATCGCGCCGACCGTCTCGTTGACCGCCTGACCGCCTTCGCCTGCCTTCCGGCTGCCCTCGGCCGACATGCCGTCGGCGACCTTGGCGTTCTCGGTGTTCTGCTGGATCGACGAGGTCATCTGCTCGATCGACGCCGAGGTTTCCTCGACCGAAGCCGCCTGCTCCGACGAAGCCTGCGACAGCGACTGTGCCGTCGACGACACCTGGACGGTGGCCGAAGCCAGCGTCTCGGTTGTGTTGTTCACTTCGGAAATGGTCTGCGCCAGCTTGGCGACAGTGTTGTTCAGGCTCTGCTTAACCTGGTCGTAAGCGCCTTGATAGTCGCGCGTCACCTGCTTGGTCAGGTCGCCCTGCTCGAGCGCCTGGGCAACGTAGATGGTGTCCTTGAACGCGGTATCGACCGTGCTGGAAAGCTGGTTCAGCAAATCGGACAATTCCTTCGTATAACCCGCCTTGCCGGCAAGCTCCATCTTGATCGAAAAGTCACCGCGGTTGGCTGCCCCCACGATCTCTCGAATCTCGCCGACGATGCGGGTCAGTGCGTCCACCGTCGTATTCACCGCCTGCTTGGCCTGATCGAAGTCACCTTGGTACTCCCGGTTCACCTTCTGTGACAGGTCGCCCGCCGCCAGCGCCGAAGAAACCCGGACCACATCCTTGAACGCCGTATCGACCGTGGCCGACAACTGATTCAGCAAATCGGCAAGATCCTTGCTGTAGCCCGCTTTCCCCGCCAGATTCATCTTCGTGTTGAAATCGCCGCGGTTCGCCGCAACGACAAGGTCCTTGATTTCCCCGACGATTCCCGTCAGCGAATCCTGCATTGTCTTCATCGCACACAACAGGCTGGTACTGTCTCCGGACTTGATCTCGATCTTGCTCGTGAGGTCGCCAGCGGCAATCTTGTTGGCCACATCAGCGGCGAAGTCGGGTTCGCCCCCCAGTTGCTTGAGGAATGCCCGGGTAACGACAAAGGCGATGAAGCCGACGGCAACGAGAGTCACTACCGCAATAAGCAGCGAAAGTGTCAAAGCGCTCCCTTTGGTTGCAGCTGCTTCATCCGTGCCTTTCTTCCCTAGATCGACGTTGTATTGCATATGCTCGTCAAGAGCATCGTTGAGCTTTTCGGCAAGAGCGCCATTCTTTGCCATTACCTCTCTCGCTTGCTCGGTCTTGTTTGCACGGGATAATTCGAGCGTCTGATCCAAGCCGAGGTAATACTCGTCTCTGATCTTTTTATCTGCCTCCAGCAGGGCTTTGTCCTTATCGCCAGAGACCAAGGATTCGTAGTCATTCAACGCCTTGTCGAATTTCGCCGTCGCGTCCTTTAGCTTCGATTCGATTTCGACCATTGCCTTGTCATCGGTATTGAGCACGTGGCGATAGGTCCCGACTCGAATTCGGCTGAATTCAGCCAGGGCTGTATTCAGCGTTGTCATACTGGGAACGGTGTTTACCGAGCAATAGCTTGCTGCTTCGTAGACTTTACCCATTTGCTGCTGCCCCAGTCCTGTCAGCAACGCGATGCCGAGTAAAGCGGAACCGCCGAGCAGGGCCATTTTTTTTGCAACGGTGAGTTTCATCGTTATCTCCGGGTGGAAAATAGGTTTGGGTTCAGCAGGCTTCACTGAGGGAAAGTTGCTTGCGTAGGCCTTCGTGTGCGGCGACACGGCGGACCAGTCCTGGCACATCGAGGATCAGGGCGACCTGGCCGCTGCCCAGGATGGTGAAGCCGCTGATTCCCTGCAGGCCGTTGAAGACAGCGCCGAGCGGACGGATCACCGTCTGGTATTCGCCCTGCAGCATGTCGACGACGAGGCCGGCCCGGCGACCGGCGTAATCGACCACCACCACGTTTTCCCGACGTACCGGTTCAAGGAGGAAGGCGAGTTCGTCGTCCACGCCCTGGGTGAGGATTTCCTGTGCATTGCCGATTTCCGGCGCCGCCGCTTGCGGAATCTCGAAAAGGTCGCGCAGACGGATGAAGGGCAGCACTTCGCCGCGCAGGTCAAGCTGGTTGCGCCCTTGCGCCGCCTCGATTTCGGCGGCGCTGAGCTCGACGCACTCGACGACCATTTCCAGCGGCACGACGAAGGAGGAATCGCCGACACCGACCAGGAAGCCGTCGATGATGGCCAGGGTCAGCGGCAGGCGGATGCGGATGGTGGTACCGACGCCCTCGCTGCTGTCGATCTCGATACTGCCGCGCAGGGCGACGATGTTGCGGCGCACGACATCCATGCCGACGCCGCGGCCGGATAGGTTGTTGACCTGCTCGGCGGTGGAGAAGCCGGGCTCGAAGATCAGCGCATGGATCTCGCTGTCGCTGAGAACCTGCTCAGGCTTGACCAGACCGCGCTCGATCGCCTTGGCCAGGATCTTGTCCCGGGGCAGACCGCCGCCATCGTCGGCAACCTCGATGACGATGCTGCCGGAATCGTGGTAGGCGTTCAGCCTCAATGTGCCGTGCCCGGGCTTGCCGCGCGCCCGCCGCAGTTCCGCGGACTCGATGCCGTGATCCATGGAATTGCGCACCAGATGGGTCAGCGGATCACCTATCCTCTCGACCACCGTCTTGTCGAGTTCGGTCTCGGCGCCCGCGATTTCCAGCCGGATATCCTTGCCGATCTCCTTCGAGACGTCGCGCACCACTCGCTGGAACTTGTTGAAGGTGGCGCCGATCTGGACCATGCGCAGTTGCAGCGCGGAGTCGCGGATGTCCTCGACGAGCCGGTTGAGCAAGGAGGCGGCCTCCTGCAGTTCGGGCTGGCCACTGCGTGCGGCGGCCAGGTTGATGCCGGCACTGGCGATGATCAGTTCGCCGATCAGGTTGATGTGCTGATCGAGTTTTTCCGCGTTGACGCGGATCAGCGCGGCCTCCCCGGAATGCTTCTCGCGGAGCTGTTTCTGCTTGTCGAGCGCGGCATCGACCACTTCCGGCTGCACCAGCTTCTGCTGCACCAGGACCTCGCCCAGCGGCGGCACCGTGGCCTCGACGGGAATCGTTGCCTGCAGGACGAGCGCCTCTTCCAGTTCGGCCTGGGTCAAGGTCCCGCAGTGCACGAGAATGTCGCCGAGGCGGAGGTCGTCGCCCGAGACCTCGTCGATCAGCGACTTGTATTCCGAGAGCTTGCTGTGCGGAGGCAGGATTCGAATCCGCGCATCTTCGGCGACGTATTCGAAGGCGTTTTCTATCGTCGCCTTGTCGGCGTCGCTGCGATAGGCGAACTCAAAGCCGAGGTAGCAGCCTTCCGGATCGATCGCTTCCAGCGTCGGGACCGAGGCGGTCAGCGTGACGATGCGCTCGATTTTCCCGAAGGTACCGAGGTAGCGGATGATGGCGATCGGATCGAGGCCGATGCGCAGAATCCCGATGTTGAAGCGGGCCGAGATGTGCCAGAGTTCGGTGCCGGCGTCCTGCCCGTAGTCGTCGGAACGGCTCTCGATCTCGACTTCGCTGCCCGCCGCCTCGCCTTCGTGGCGCGGCGCGCTTTCCGGCGGCGCTGCCAGCCAGTTGCGCAACTGCTCGACGAGGCGCTCGCTGACGCTGTGGATTTCGGCATCGGGTTCGCTCCTGGCGGCGACGTGATCGAGCATGCGCCCGAGGTGATCGCGGACCGCCAGCAGCAGGGCAACAAGATCGGAATTGATGGTCAGGTTGCCGGCGCGCACGCGATCTAGGACATTTTCCGCGACGTGGGTGAAGGCGACGACATAGTCGATCCCGAAGATCCCGGCCGATCCCTTGATCGTGTGCGCGGCCCGGAAGATCGCGTTGATCAGTCCGGCGTCGTCGGGCGCCTGTTCGATCTGCAGCAGCGACTCCTCCATCTGTTCCAGAAGTTCCCTGCCTTCGGCAACGAAGGTATTCAGCGCGTCGTCCATGGTAGACATGTGGGCATCCTCGTCAGACTTGGGAACGGATCAGGACCGGATCGCCGAGCTGGGCGAACAGGTCGAGCAGGTCGAGCGTTTCGACGACCGGCGCGCTGTGGTCGGCAAAGATCAAGGTCTTGCCCGCCTGCGCGGCCTGGCGCTTTGCCGCCAGCATCAACTGGACGCCCGTGGTATCGCATTCGCTGACACGGCCGAGGTCGACTTCGACGATCTCGGCCCCGGAAAGCGCCTCCAGGAGTTGCTGGCGGATGGCGCCCGCCGTCGAAATGCTCATTTCGCCGCTCAGTTCGAGGCGCCGCTGGGTAGGTTTCTTGGCCATCGCTCGCCTCAGGGAAGGATCAGCTTGGAGACCGCCGCCAGCATCTGCGCCGGCTGGAAAGGCTTGACCACCCAGGCCCTGGCGCCCGCCGCCTGACCTTCGCGCTTCCTGTCCTCGCCCGCTTCGGTGGTCAGCATGATGACCGGCGTGAACTTGTAGGCCGCCAGTTGCTTGAGCGCCTTGAGCAGCGTGATGCCGTCCATGTTCGGCATGTTGACGTCGCTGATGATCAGGTGAAACTTGCGTCCGTCGAGCTTGCCGAGGGCATCCTTGCCGTCGCAAGCCTCGGTGACGTCGTAACCCGCCCCCTTGAGGGCGATCCCGACGACCTGGCGCAAGGACGCGGAGTCGTCGACGATCATGATTGATTTGCCCATGATGGAAACCTCGTCTGTCAAAAGAAAGTGATCTCGGCCGCCGGAGCGTTGCCAGCCGCCGCCTTGCCGCGATGGATCAGGTGTTGCTCGGGTACCGTGTAGGTGCTGGCCAGTTCCTCCAGCCAGCTCGAGACATCGATCGATTCGGGAACCAAGCCCTGCCGCAGCAGCGCTTCCTGTTCGGCGAGGTTGCTCGTCATCCGTTCAATGTCGGCGACGACGTGGCCCAGTACCTGGCTGACGCGATCCTGGAACTGCAGGGCGACGAGAATCTCGGCGATCGCGTTGTTGGTGGCGTACCCCTGGGCCCGCAGCGCCTCGGACGATGCGGACAAGCGCTGCGCCGACGCCTTGATCGACGAGACGACCTCGCCGATCGCCCGACTGGAAGCTTCGATCAGCGACTCGTCCTGGGCGATGAAGGATTTCGAGGCGTTCAGCGTTTCCACGATGTCGGCATTGACCAGATCGACCGTCCGCGTGATCTTCCGGCCAGTGTCGCCGGACTTGGTCGACAGTTTTCGGACCTCGTCGGCGACCACGGCGAATCCCCGCCCCGCTTCTCCGGCGCGGGCAGCCTCGATGGCCGCGTTGAGGGCGAGCAGGTTGGTCTGACTGGCGATTTCGGCGACTTCGTTGGCCATCTGGCGCAGTTGCTCGGTGTTTCCCGCCATCGATGTCGCCTTTTCGAGCATCGCGTTGCGATGCGCCAGCGCCTGGCTCAGGCCGTCGATGATTCCCTCCAGCTTGCTCTGGGCATCGCCGAGCAACTGATTCATCAGGTTGTCTTCCGGCGTACTGGCCAGCGTCCCCGTCAGATCGGCGGAGATGCCGGAGAACTGATCGGCCAACGCGGTGACCGATGTTTCGGTCAGGCTAGCCATCGCCTTCACCTGTCCCGACCAGATCGGCAAGACCCCGGCACAAAGACGCTCGAGGCCGGTGATCGTCTTTTCCTGGCCCCGCTCGCTTTCCTCCTGCCAGCGCAACAGGCTTGCCGTGTGGGTTTGCGCCAGACTGGCGGCATCGTTGCTGACGAGCACGACGGCCAGGAGACCAGGCAACATCGCCACGCCGGCCTGCAGGAAAGCAGCCACGGCAAAACCGCCGAGCCACAGCAGGCCCAAGCCACAGGCAACGCTGACCGCCGCCAGCAGGCGCGCCGTCCGCCGGGCGCGCTGACTGATCCACGCGGTGTCGACCGCCGATACCGGCGGATTGGCAGAACGAAAGACGCTGGCATCAGCGGGCATCAACAAGCTCCTTCAGGCATCTCATGGCAAGCATCGGATTCATGCCTTCATGATGGACGAGGCAGCTTGACGACGACATCGGCAAAACGCCGAATCGGGACTCAGCGGCTGACGACGCGGGGTAGGCTCATCCCTACCCAAGCGCTCGCCGCCGCCCTTGGCATGCGTCCCCTGCGGTCAGGAATTTCGAGCCATCTCAGGCAAAGGGAATCCTGACCAGAATCCGGGTTCCACGGCCCGGTTTGCTCACCACCTCGGCGCGCCCCCCCAGGGCAACCGCCCTTTCGGAGATTCCCAGCAAGCCGAAACGCTTTGTGTTCCGCTCGGAGGCCTCGAAGCCCTTGCCGTTGTCCCGAACCTCGAAGCACCAGTAGCCGGCTTCGCGGCGCAGGGCCAGGCTGACTTCGCTGGCGGCGGCATGGCGGGAGATATTGGTCAGCGCCTCCTGGGCGATCCGGAACAGCGCCGTCGCCTGATTCTCGGTGAGCCCCTTGGTATTCGGCGTGATCTGCAGCTTGGGGCGAACGTGGTTATAGCGCAGGAAGTTTTCCGCCAGCCAGACGAGACCGCTTTCGATCCCGGAATTGAGGGCGGTCGGACGCAGGGAGGAAACCAGGTCGCGGGTGCTCTGAAGACTGATCGCGACCAGGGAAAGAAGCTCCCCCACCTTTTTGTCCAGCCCCGCCAGCTTCTTGCCGAATTCGAGGGCCAAGGACGAAAGTCCCAGATGCAGCGAGGTCAGGAGTTGCCCGAGCTCTTCGTGAATGTCCCGGGCCAGACGCTTCCTCTCCTCTTCGCGAATGACATCGCCGTGATTGACCAGCAGCCTGAGCTGCTCGCCGGATTCCGCCAGACGGCTGGCACTCTCCTTCATTTCCGTGACATCGCGCGCGATCAGCAGCGCACTGATCGGCTTGCCGTTCTCATCCATTTCGGGCACGGCACGGCACTGGAAATGGCGAGGTTTGCCGCGCTCCGAAACCGCCTCGAAAACGCCGCGGATCTCACGGGCGTTGCCCAGCGCTCTTTCCGAAAACTCGTAGATGCGCGAACCGCTGTGCAGAATGCTACCCAGTTGCGCACGGGCGGCGGGATTGGCGTAGAGGATCGCGCCATTTCGGTCGAAGCGGAGTATCGGGTCGGGAGCATTCTCGATCAGTGCCCGATAAGCCTGTTCGCTGACGGTCAGCGCCGACTCGATCTTCTTCCGCGCACTGATATCAAGAACCACGCCGTCCCAAGCCACCCCACCATCGGCTAACTGTCGCGGCGTACAGCGCAGTTCGATCCAGCGCTCGCTGTCGTCGCCGCCCTCGGCCAGACGACATTCGATGACCGCTGGCCGGCTGTCGCTCCGGGCGGCACGCAGGTTTTCTTCAACACGCACGGCGCATTCCGGATGGAGCAAGCACAACAGTTCAGAGGGGCGCTGGAAATCGGCGCAACCAGAACGCGCCAACGTCGCGGCAAGCCCCGGACTGGCAAATAACAACGACCACTTGCCGTCCCCGGCACAGGCGATGGTGAAAAAGTCGCCGGGGGCGCTACGGAAATAGCTGGACATGCGCGCCTCGGTTTCAGCTCGCTGCAGCAGCGCGATTTCGTGCGCCCTGGCCACCGTGATATCGTGCCCGATCGCGATGATCCGAGCAATTCCGCTATCATCGGCAAGCGGGTTCAGGTGAATCCTGAACAGTCGTCCCGAAGTCTCCCCGGACAAACTCAGGGTGCCATCGTAGGCCACCGGCAGCGTGGTGTGAAGGCAACGCTCGCAAGCCTCAACCAAGCGGGCGACGCTCGCCGACAGACCGGGATCGAGCACGATCGGCGGAAGCTTGCCTTGGCCGCAAAAGAACCGACTTTCCCCATGCAGAACCTCCTGCGCCACCAGGTTGGCGTCTTCCAGCAGGAAGCTCCCGCCACTGACACGAATGACGATGGCCGCGTCGGATGAATGCAGGTAGACCAGGCGATTGACTTCTGCTCCCGGCGAAGGCGGGGCGTGCTTGGTGGCGGCAATGCCCGACGCTTGAGCGGACAGCCGCTGCCGCCGGCGCAGCCTCCCCGCCTCGGTGGTAGCGCGCTTCCCGAGGCGCCCTTTGCCGAGAAACAGCTTCATCGCCCCTGAGCCCCCTTCATCCGCAAGGAATCGGACGCCACACGCGCTCCACCATCTCCACCCAACGCAAAGCCGAACCTCCCTCGTACGCCGCGCGCAATCATCCACCCGCTCCCGACTGGCATCCTCTGCATTCCAAGCAACACCACGCCCTCCCGAACCAGCCTCGCCCCCTCCGAGCCCAAACCTCGCATCGCGTTCATTGCCGATGTCTGACGCTCCTCGCGCACCCCGCAGCAGCCATCACATCTTTGGGAAGTTTGGAACCAAGCCTGCCGCAAGCGGCAGCATCCGCCTATCAGGGCGGACTGAATGAGGTTCAGCGCTTGCGCCCTTCCGGGTAGGAATCGTCCGATAAGGCTTTCCGTATTTCCGACACCGGCACGTGCGCCACCTCGGGCGTTCCGGCAAAGACCCCGGGCACGAATCGCAACTTGCCGATCGGAATCGGCCAAACGACGTCGGGAAAGCAAGCGGGATGAAATCGACAACCATGGCAAAACAAACATATTTGACAGTCTTTGCATGGTGTGCATTTTTGTTATTTATGTCAAATAATGGACTTGCTACAGCTTTATTTCCTGCCGCGTTGAACGCCTCGGGAAAACCAGGGGAAGTTCGGAAACGTGGCCGCAAAAAATACGGTGCCATGCTCGCGCGGAAGCGTTGCGAAAAGGCAACACAACGCGTTGCTGCGACTTTATGTCGCAGCAACGCCGATGCAGGGAGATAGCGGGAAAATGGCCGGCCAGCGCCGGTTGCGGAGGCGTTTCCGTCAGGCGGAATTCACGTTATTTGTAACCGCGTAACGGATCAATTCAACATTGCTGGAAAAACCCATTTTTTCCATGAGCCGCGATTTGTGGGTCGATACCGTCTTGTTGCTGATCGACAGCCGTTCGGCAATCTCGTTGATGCCGTAACCGGTCGCCAGCAGGCGGAAAACCTGAAGCTCCCTGTCGCTCAACGCATCGTGCGTCGGCACCGGGATGGCGCCGGAGGCACCGAGAACGATTTTCTGGGCAATCTCCGGATCGACGTAGTAGCCCCCCGCGGCGACCTTCCGGATCGCCATCAGCAGCGCTTCGACATCCCGCCCCTTGGTGAGGTATCCGTTGGCGCCGGCTTTCAGCGCTCGTCGGGCAATCTGCGGATCGTCGTGCATGGAAAGGACCAGTATCGGCAAGCGCGCATGATGCGCGCGCAAGCGCTTGAGCATGTCGTCACCGTCGATCCCGGGCATGGTGAGATCGAGCAGCAGCAAGTCGGGTTTCCATAGCACGAGACTCTGCAAAGTTGATGTCAGGCAGTCAGCTTCACCGATGACTTCGATATCGGGAACAAACGAAAACAACTGCTTGAGACCTTGCCGGACTATTGTGTGGTCATCGGCGATGAAAACCTGAATCACGGCCCTACTCCTTTGAAGCCCCGGAAACGCAACATCAGCAAGCGAGCCGGTCTTGCCACCCAATACCGATCACGCCATGGCGGGAACTGTGTGTCATTTTACAACAGCATTGCCCCCGACCTCCTGTGTCATACCGCGTTGCAGCAATCTCCCGAAGCCTCCTCCGGACAGCGACCATGAATGGACAAGGCCCGTCGTTCCGGAAAACGACGGGCCTGCCAGAAGCATGCGACGAAACCGCAGGATCAGAACGGAATGTCGTCGCCCAGATCGTCGAACGACGGCTTCGGCCGGTTCTTCGGCGGCGCCGGCGCGTAATCGGTCGGCTCGTCGTAACCACCACCACCGCCACCGCCGCCTTGCGCAGCCGGCGCGCCCATGCCCTGGCGCGAGCCGAGCATCTGCATTTCGGTGCATTCGATTTCGGTGGTGTAGCGATCCTGGCCGTCCTTGTCCTGCCACTTGCGAGTCTTGATGCGGCCTTCCAGATACACCTGGGAGCCCTTGCGCAGGTACTGGCCGGCGATTTCGGCGAGCTTGCGGTAGAAGACGACGCGATGCCATTCGGTGATCTCGCGCTTGTCGCCGGTGTTCTTGTCCTTCCAGCTTTCCGTCGTCGCCAGGCGGATGTTGCAGACCGCGTCGCCGCTCGCCGTGTAGCGGGTTTCCGGATCGGCACCCAGGTTGCCGACGAGTATCACCTTGTTGACCGATGCCATCGTAATCGTCTCCTAAACAGTTTGGACCGCCGGCGCCGCGCGCCGCGGGAATTTCATGGTGGCGGCGACCGCCAGCCAGAGCAGGGCGAGCACCGCGCAGGCGGAAAAGACCGCATTATCGCCGAAATGCTGCGCGATGTAGCCGCCCAGCGCACCGCCGATGAACAGGCCGACCGCCTGGGTCGTGTTGTACACCCCGAGCGCCGCGCCCTTGGCCGCCGCCGGCGCGGTGCGCGAAACCAGCGAGGGCAGCGTCGCTTCGAGGATGTTGAAGGCGACGAAGAAGAGCAGCAGCCAGACGCCGAGCGCCAGCAGGCTGTCGCTGAACAGGAACAGTCCGCCCTGGACCAGCGCGGTGAGCCCGACCGCCGCCAGGAACACCGGCCGCATCTGGTCGCGGCGTTCGGCGGCGATGATCGCCGGCACCATGAAGGCGAAGGAGGCGACGACCGCCGGCAGATAGACCTTCCAGTGCTCGGCGGCGGCCAGCCCGCCGCGGTGTAGCAGCGCCTGCGGCAGGACGACGAACATCGCCATCTGGATCATGTGCAGGGTGCCGATGCCGAAATTGAGCTTGAGCAGCGCCGGGTCGGCCAGCACCTTGCGCAGCGGCAGCTTGACGTGACCGGCCGGGCGCGGCACCGCCGGCACCGTCTTCAGCAGCAGGCCGATCGCCGCCAGCGCCAGCACGCCGGTCAGCACGAACAGGCCGCTCAGCCCGACCCAGCCGTAAAGCAGCGGCGCGCCGACCAGCGACAGCGCAAAGACCAGGCCGATCGACGAGCCAATCATCGCCATCACCTTGGTCCGGTGCTCCTCGCGCGTCAGGTCGGCGGCGAGCGCGGTGACCGCTGCCGAGATGGCGCCCATGCCCTGCAGCACGCGACCGGCGATGACCCAGTGGAGATTCGGCGCCCAGGCGGCGACGAAACTGCCGACGGCGAATAGCAACAAGCCGGTGACGATCACCGGCTTGCGTCCGACGAGGTCGGAAGCGATGCCGAAGGGAATCTGGAAGACCGCCTGCGTCAGGCCATAGGCGCCGAGCGCCAGGCCGACCAGCAGCAGGTTACCGCCGCCGGGAATGCTCGCCGCGTGGGCGGAGAACACCGGCAGGATCAGGAACAGGCCGAGCATGCGCAGGGCGAAGATCGAAGCCAGCGAAGCGCCGACGCGACGTTCGGCGGGGCTCATGCGGTCGGAAATGGCGGACATGGGAATTTGTTGCAATGCAGCGAGGAAAACGAGTTTAGCAGGTTTGCCCCGGCGCAGCCGCTGCCCCTACGCAAGGCCTAGGCCATAGGTTATAGTCGCGCCTTGTTGTTGTCATTATTGGCCAACGCTTTCACGATCGGGAGGGATCATGAGCAAGAAGAACAGCATCGGCAGGCAGGGGATTGCCGCCGGACTCGTCATTGCAACGCTGGGCTCCGCTGGCTGCGGCAGCGCGACGCGGGTGTTCGATCCACCGCCGCCGCCGGCGATGGAGCAGGACGCCCAACCGCCGGCGCCGGTCACCGCGCCGGTCACCGCGCCGGCTGTTGCACCGGCTGTTGCACCGGCTGCGGCAACCCCGGCAGCGCCCGCCGTCGCCGCGACCGTCGCCGCGACCGTCGCCCCGCCGGCCGTCGCCAGCGACGCCCCGGCCAGTACCACGCCCGCCACGGCAGCGCCGCCCCCGACTGCCGCCCCCGCCGACCGCAGCCTGCAGGACTTCGTCGATGGCTGGCGCGATGCCTGGGTCGCCCGCGACGTCAACGCCTACTTCAAGCACTACTCCCCGGAATTCAAGGGGCAGGCAAGCAGTGCCGCAGAGTGGCGCAGCGCCCGCCAACGCGTGATCGGCCGCGCCGGGCAGATCGAATTGCATCTGGGCAAGCTGGAAATCCGCCGCGAAGGCGACGACCGCGCCTGGCTGACTTTCGAGCAGCGCTACAAGACGCAGTCGTACACCGATTCCGGCATCAAGCAGTTGCAATTGCGCCGGGTCGCCGGCAAGTGGCTGATCGAGCAGGAAGTGTTCTCGACCGCCAAGCCTTGACCCCAGCGGAAAGCTGTACATTCATACAGCTTTCCGTGCAAGGCGCGCCGCTTTTGCGTATAGTTCCCGCTTCGTCCCAACCCCAGGTAGACCGGCGATGGAAACTCTCCGCATCCGCGGCGCCCGCACCCATAATCTCAAGAACATCAACCTCGACCTGCCGCGCGATCAGTTGATCGTGATCACCGGCCTGTCCGGTTCCGGCAAGTCCTCGCTGGCTTTCGACACGCTTTACGCCGAAGGGCAGCGCCGCTACGTCGAGTCGCTGTCGGCCTACGCCCGGCAGTTCCTGCAGTTGATGGAAAAGCCGGACGTCGACCTGATCGAAGGCCTCTCGCCGGCGATTTCCATCGAGCAGAAGGCGACCAGCCACAACCCGCGCTCGACCGTCGGCACCGTCACCGAAATCCACGACTACCTGCGCCTGCTCTACGCCCGCGCCGGCACGCCCTACTGCCCGGACCACGACCAGCCGCTGGAGGCGCAGACCGTGTCGCAGATGGTCGACCACGTGCTGGCGCTGCCGGAAGACACCAAGCTGATGATCCTCGCCCCGGTGGTCGCCAACCGCAAGGGCGAGCAGCTCGACCTGTTCACCGAACTGCGCGCCCAGGGTTTTGCGCGCGTGCGCGTCGACGGCACGGTGTACGAACTCGACGCCGTGCCCAAGCTCGCCAAATCGACCAAGCACACCGTCGATGTCGTCGTCGACCGCCTGAAAGTGCGCGAGGACATGCGCCAGCGCCTCGCCGAATCCTTCGAGACCGCGCTGCGCCACGCCGACGGCCGCGCCGTCGCGCTCGAGATGGATTCCGCCAGGGAACACCTGTTCTCCGCCAAGTTCGCCTGCCCCGTCTGTTCCTACGCCCTGCAGGAGCTGGAGCCGCGCCTCTTCTCCTTCAACAACCCGATGGGCGCCTGCCCGAAGTGCGACGGACTGGGCGTCATCCAGTTCTTCGACCCCAAGCGCGTCGTCACCAACTCGGCGGCGTCGCTCGCCGGCGGCGCCATTCGCGGCTGGGACAAGAAGAACCAGTTCTACTTCCAGATCATCGAATCGCTCGCCGACCACTATGGTTTCTCGGTCGACACCCCGTGGCAGGAACTGCCCGAGAACATCCGCCAGCTGGTGCTCTACGGCTCCGGCAAGGAAGCGATCAACTTCCGCTACGCCAACGAGAAGGGCACCCGCTTCGACCGCAGCCATACCTTCGAAGGCATCATCCCCAACCTCGAACGGCGCTACCGCGGCAGCGACTCCAACGCCGTGCGCGAAGAGCTGTCGAAATACATCAGCAACTCGACCTGCCCGCACTGCAACGGCACCCGCCTGCGCGTCGAGGCCCGCCACGTGCGCGTCGGCGACAAGACGCTGCACGAGATCAACCGCCTGCCGCTGGGCGAGGCGCGCAATTACTTCAACTGCCTGCAACTGCCCGGCCACAAGGCGCAGATCGCCGACAAGATATTGAAGGAAATCACCGCCCGGCTGACCTTCCTGATCGACGTCGGCCTCGATTACCTGTGCCTCGAACGCTCGGCGGAAACGCTGTCCGGCGGCGAGGCGCAGCGCATCCGCCTGGCTTCGCAGATCGGCTCCGGCCTGACCGGCGTCATGTACGTGCTCGACGAACCGTCGATCGGCCTCCACCAGCGCGACAACGACCGCCTACTGCAGACGCTCCGTAACCTGCGCGACATGGGCAACACGGTGCTGGTCGTCGAACACGACGAGGACGCCATCCGCACCGCTGACTACGTGGTGGACATCGGCCCCGGCGCCGGCGTGCACGGCGGCAGCGTGGTTGCCGAAGGTACGCCGGCCCAGGTCGCCGCCAACCCGGCCTCGCTGACCGGCGCCTACCTCTCCGGCCTGCGCGAAATCGCCGTCCCGCAGAAACGCCGGCAACAGAACCCGGACAAGCAATTGCAGGTGGTCGGCGCCTACGGCAACAACCTGCGCGACGTCACGCTGGAACTGCCGGTCGGCCTGTTCACCTGCGTCACCGGCGTCTCCGGCTCGGGCAAGTCGACGCTGATCAACGACACGCTCTACGCCGCGGCCGCCAAGCACCTCTACGGCTCGACCGCCGAACCGGCACCGCACCAGGAAATCGTCGGCCTCGACCTGTTCGACAAGGTGATCAACGTCGACCAGTCGCCGATCGGCCGCACGCCGCGCTCCAACCCGGCGACCTACACCGGCCTGCTGACGCCGATCCGCGAACTGTTCTCGCAGGTGCCGGAATCCCGGGCGCGCGGCTACGGCCCGGGCCGCTTCAGCTTCAACGTCAAGGGCGGCCGCTGCGAAGCCTGCCAGGGCGACGGCATGATCAAGGTCGAGATGCACTTCCTGCCCGACATCTACGTCCCCTGCGACGTCTGCCACGGCAAGCGCTACAACCGCGAGACGCTGGAAATTCAGTACAAGGGCAAGAACATCCACGACATCCTCTGCATGACCGTCGAGCAGGCGCGCGAGTTCTTCGACCCGGTACCGGTCGTCGCCCGCAAGCTGCAGACCCTGGTCGATGTCGGCCTTTCATACATCACCCTCGGCCAGGCGGCGACCACGCTGTCCGGCGGCGAGGCGCAGCGGGTCAAGCTGGCGCTCGAACTGTCCAAGCGCGACACCGGCCGCACCCTCTACATCCTCGACGAACCGACCACCGGCCTGCACTTCGCCGACATTGAACTGCTGCTCAAGGTGCTGCACCGGCTGGCCGACCACGGCAACACCATCGTCGTCATCGAGCACAACCTCGACGTGATCAAAACCGCCGACTGGATCGTCGACCTCGGCCCCGAAGGCGGCGGCGGCGGCGGCCGCATCCTGGTCGCCGGCCCGCCGGAACAGGTCGCGAAATGCAAAGCCAGCCATACCGGCCGCTTCCTCAAGCCGCTGCTGGAGAAAAAATGATCAAGCCAACAGCCACTCAAGGGCTTGCATTTGTACGGGAATCCCGCACAATCCAGCCATGCGCACGGTAGTCGAAACACCGACCTTTCAGCGACAGGCCGGCAAACTCTGCTCGGAAGAGGAAAGACTGGAATTCATAGCCTGGATTGCCAGCAACCCACTGGCCGGCGATGTCATTCCAGGAGCCGACGGCGCACGCAAAGTACGCTGGAGCCGAGCAGGCTCCGGCAAATCCGGCGGGGTTCGGGTGATCTACTTCAACCTGACCGACGCAGAAGTGGTATTACTGATCGCAGCATATGCAAAGGCAGAACGAACCAACATGACCCCTGCCGACATCAGAAAGGTCGTTTGAAATGGACAAGAAAATGGACATCGAGCGTGTAGCCAGCGCCATCGAAGCCGATGCCGGCGAAGCCTTACCCGACCTGCGCCAGGCACTCAAGGAAGCACAAGCCGGTATCGGCCGCGTCACCACGCCGGCGCAAATACTGGTGCGCCAGGCCCGGGAAAAATCCGGCCTGACTCAAGCCGCATTCGCCGAACTGATTGCCACACCGGTAGCGACACTCCGCGATTGGGAACAGGGCCGCTTCGTCCCTCCAGGTGGGGTGCTCTGCCTGTTACGTCTGATCGAAAAACATCCTGAACTCACCCGCGAACTGGCCGCCTGAAAGCAACATAATGAGTGACTACAAGGAATTCAAAGGCAAGCAGGGCATCGTTCGCCTGATCAACGCCCTCGGCTATTCGCGCGACGGCCTTGCTTCGGCCTGGAAGAACGAAGCCGCCTTCCGCGAGGAAACCCTGCTCGCCGCCGTTGCCATCCCGCTCGCCATTTTTCTCGGCCAGACCGGCGTCGACCGCGCGCTGTTGATCGGCAGCATCCTGCTCATCCTGATCGTCGAAATCCTCAACTCCGGCCTCGAAGCCATCGTCGACAAAGCCTCGCCGGAAAAGCACGAACTCGCCAAACAGGCCAAGGACATGGGCAGCGCCGCCGTGCTGCTGTCGCTGGTCAATGCCGCCGTGATCTGGGCCTGCGTGCTGTGGCCGGCGGGATGATCCCGCAAGGAAAATAACCGGAGTCACCCCCTGCCAACGGAGGTCGCCGAATGGAACGGATCAAGCTGAGCCAGGCCTTCACCCTGATCGAACCGGGACCGGTCGTTCTGGTGACGACGCAGGACGGCGAAAAACCCAACATCATGACCATTTCCTGGACCATGGTCATCGACTTCAGCCCGCGCTTCGCCATCACCACCGGCGCATGGAACCACTCCTACGCCGCGCTGCGCAAAACCGGCGAATGCGTGATCGCCATCCCGACCGTCGATCTCCTCGACCAGGTGGTCGGCATCGGCACCTGCTCCGGCGCCGACACCGACAAGTTCGCACGCTTCGGGCTGACCCCGGCAGCGGCCAGCCAGATCGCCCCACCGCTGATCCGCGAATGTTTGGCCAACATCGAATGCAAGGTCATCGACATCGTCGAACAACACAGCATCGTCATCCTGGAAGGACTCGCCGCCCACCTCGACGGCGCACGCCAGGAAAGGCGCACGCTGCACGCGGTGGGCGACGGCAGCTTCATCGTCGACGGGCAGCGCCTGGAACGCAAGCAGATGATGGCCGCCAAACTGCCGCCAGGCCTTTGATCCGCTCGCCGGCCGCGCTAACATCCCGGTTTTCATGCCAATGTCAAACCAAGGAGAGCAAGCGTGGCGCATGTCCTGGAGAACCCCGAGCTGTATCGCAACAGAAGTTTCCCGAACGCAAGCGGCAACACCGAATGCGTCGAGTTCATCCAGCAGACCCTCGCTGCGCCACCGACCCCGCAATGGCGACAGGGCATGGTCATCCGCAAACTGACGCCGGGCACCAGCGACCCGATCCGCAAAGGCACCGCCATTGCCACCTTCGTCGGCGGCGCCTACCCGCAGCAAGGCAACACCGGCAAGCATGCCGCGATCTACCTCGGCCAGGACGCCGATGGCATTCAGGTTCTCGATCAATGGCGGGCGCAAGGCCGGGTACAACCGCGCACCATTCCCTGGAAGCCGCGCCGGCCGGGACTCAGCAACGATGGCAACGCATACTCGGTGATCGAATGGTAAACCCCGCCCTGCCCCACCTCGCCCTCGCCGCGCTGCTTGCCGCCAGCGGCTGCAGCGCGCTGGCGGAACCCGTCGCCTGCCCGCCCAGCATCACGGTCAACGAAACCCTGACCGGCGCCGCCCCGGAACCCTGGACCGCCCGCTACGACAACACCAGCCGCAACCTCGCCGGGGTCGGCTTTTTCGACGGCCACCCCGACGAACAAAGAAGCCTCGCCCCGAGCACCGACTCCGGCGGCCGCAACCCCGTCGCCACCTGGAAATTCGGCAGCAACCCGGTTCCCGTCTGGCTGAACTGCCGCTATTTGGACAGCGCCGTCACGCTGGCGCGACCGCTGCCGGCCTACCGGGAATGCCGCGTTACGCACGGGCCGGGCGGGATTGTCCGGTTGATTGAGTGTCGGTGATTCACACGAAGCAGTCATCCCCTGGTGCAAATGGCAACAACTGCTTTACACAAAAATCCGGACAAGCTCCGTGGCGCGTGTACGAAAAGAAAGGCACACCATTCATTTCGGTGCGCCCTGTAGTGTACTCAAACGATATTCGGGAGAGGTTGCGGGGTCTCTAGCGAGGAAAGTCTTCTATATGCTTCCTTCGCCTTCTCTAGTCGTCCATTCCCGATTTTGTCGGGCTTCCTCTTGCCGGTTTCGCCCCATGGATCGGGACAGTGCTCTACTGCAGCGAGATACGCAGCCGTGGCAGCAAGCTCCAATTCAACGGCACCGATCGATGCTGCTGCTTTGGCAAACTTGGTCCGGGTGCTTTCTGACGACAGTTCACCACAGCCTTTGGCGGAATAGATCGAATAGTGTCCTCCCCATTGGGCAACACAATCCTCTTCCTCAATTAGGCCAAAAGCGCTAGCTACCCGGGCAGCGTCCGAAAGCGATTCGCTGTAAGGACCGTAGTGACGATACTCAAAGTCGAACCCTTCACCTTGCCCCGTTAGTTCAAGTAGGTAAGCAATTTTTTGGAGCCGTGTCCGGCCAACAATCTGCCCACCCGCATCGCGCACAATTTCGGCTACTTTTTCGCGCTCACGCTTAACAGACATGGTCACTCTCCTTTTTTACATTTTCTTCAATGACTTGGAGCACAAATTTCAACGCTTCCTTATCATCTTCACTATAGTAGATACGCAGCAATCGGAAAGGTTCTAGTGCTGCCACGACCGGCGATACCTCTGCCATGTCAAAAATTTCACTACCTTCGCGTCGAATGCTGATCTGGTTCAGGGCACCCTTTGATTCGTCGAATCGCTTGTAAGGAGCCCGGGCAGCTGAGTCAATCAACAGCCGGGGGGGATCAGAAAGGTCTGTCGACAACCAGTCTTCAATCGCTTCTTTTACCGAGACAGTTGCTCGTTCAACGCGGTTTTTTGAATCCCGGACAGCTTCAGGTGCTGCCCCCCGCTTTGCGCCGAGGTGCGCGAAGATATGCTGATACACATCCACACATTTCAGCAATCGGCGATTCCACAGACGATCAGCAAACCTACTTATCAATCGATCGTCCGCGGTTGCTAGCAGTGGCAGCGAACCCCAAAAAACAGTGTCATCCAGTGCCGTTGCTCGGTCGATACTGGTCGGATCTAGAGCAAAGAGGACTATCGGATGATTAGCAGGAAGTCCGGTCTTTGCTGTCTGATTATCGCCCACTAACTTGAATACGCGCAAAATGATTGCAGAAAATAGTTTCTCCGCGCCCCGGGTCGCTTTGTGAAAGTAGACAGTCGGGTATAGGTGAAAGAGCGACAGCACATAAGTTTCTGCGGCGTGGAACGCTTTGGGGCCGAGCACAAAGGTTGGTACAGTTCCGCTTTGCTCATCATCGGCGCCAACAGGAACTTCACCGAGTTCTAGGTTGTCGATCAGCCACGTGAAGTCAATCCCGCTGTTTTGCACGCCCGTCATCAGTCGGTCACGCTGCATATAATCAAGACGATCAGCATCGAACTGACTCGATACGACGGCATCGTAAAGGTCGACAGGTCCGCGCCGACTGATTACCTCGGCGACATCATCCGCAAACCCACTACCCAATTCAGCCTTGAACGCCTCGCGAATTTCGCCGTTGCGAATAAGAATGTCGCTGACATGTTCGTGGTTGGCCATTTTTAACTTCAGCTCACTGCCGACTTCCTCGAAGGCATGGCTGAACATGCCATGCCCAACGTCATGCACTAAAGCTGCAGCAAGGGCTACGTCTTGTTGGTGAGATGCCTCACCGCCAGCATCGCTGATGATTTTCATCAATCGACGTGCCGTGTGGAAAACCCCGATGCTATGCGAAAACCGCGTGTGAGTTGCCCCAGGGTAAACCAGTTCAGAGAAGCCAAGCTGCCGAACACGGCGCAGACGCTGGAACGGTCGCGTCTGGATGACGTTCCATAAGGTCTGTTCAAACTGACTCGATCCAAACTCGATGATGTTGTGCAGTGGATCCCGGATGCGCTGTGGTTTTCTCTTAGCCATCAGTAGTATTTTGTCTTGGAAGCCTAGGTCGCGAAGGATCGTGAAATTTAACCTGCGATTATACCTGCCGATCTGTGGCAAGCGCCAAAACGCATGACCATGTCCTGTACCGGCCGCTCTGATGGGATGCTAATGTTTAAGTACAAAGGAGACTTTGTCTGCCCAGTATTTATGGCAAAATTTTTGACGACGTGAATGTTTGAAGTGATAAGCCCTGAAGAGTCGGACACCAAGGACTGGATACGGGAAGCCAGCGACGAGGACATCGCCGAGCTCGACAAGCATCTAAGTGCGAAGGAGGAAAACCTCGACGGGCCAAGCGCCAACGATGACGAGCGTGTCCGAATATTTCTGTGCAAAGCAGCCATCTGTAGCTGGTTTGCTGAATGGCTGCTTCGCCGATATCCCGCCCTTCCCTCACAGATACAAACAGTATTTCATCGTTCGCCGCTTCCGCTCGTGTGGCGTCATTCCAGCTCCACCAGCCGCCCCTGCAGCACGAACCACACCGCCAGTCTGAGCGGTGGCAGGTCGTCGGCGAACAGCTTGGCGTAACGTTCGAGTTGCGGGCGAAAGCCTTCGGCGCGGGCGGGGAGTTCTTCGAGCGGGGCGCGCACGGTCTTGTAGTCCACGATCCAGCGCACGCCGTCGGCGACGAAGACGCGGTCGATCACGTGTTGCGCCAGGCTGTCGCCGTCGCGGCTGGTCCACGCCTGCTCGGCGGCGGAATCCGGGTGGGCGGCGAGTAGCCAGCGGCCGGTTGCCGAGCTCAGCGTCGTGGTCAGCGCCGCCTGCGCTTCGGCTGCGCCGGCGGCGGCTTCGTCGTCGCTGCAGCCGCGCGCCTGCAGCCAGCGTTGCCAGCCGGGGAGCAGGCTGGGCAGGCGGTCGACCGGCCAGGCGGCGAGGCCTTGCTGGGCGATCAGTTCGAGGCAGCGATGGACCAGGGTGCCGACGGCGATTTCGAGCGTATGCGCCGCTTCGTCGGGCAGGGCCGCCGGGTTGGCGGCGCCGCGCGGGGCGGTCGGCGACGCGACGAGGATTTCCGGGACGGCCGGCGCGGCGAGGCGCAACAGCGGCGGCACGAAGCTGACGGAATCGATACCGGCGCTGGCGTCAGCGGTCAGTGGTTCGGTGGCGGCGAAGCGCGGCTGCACCTGCGACCAGAGCAGTTTGAGAAAGCTGCCGGCGGGCGGTTCGCGCAGGCCGTCGTCGCTCTTCTCCGAGACGGCGGCGACGCCGATCAGGTGCAGGCGGCGGATGGCGCGGGTGGCGGCGACGTAGAGCAGGCGTTCGGTTTCGTGTGCGTTGCGGCTGGCTTCGAGGCGGCGCAGCGTGTCGTACAGCGTCGGCCCGCTTGCACTTTCGCCGCGCGCCCGCAGCGGCGCGACGAGCAGGCGCTCGCGGCCGTCGGCGCCGAGCACCTCGTCCCACAGCAGCAGCGCGCTGTCGCTGCCGCCGGTGTCGCGGTGCAGGCCGGGAACGATGACGGTATCGAACTCCAGGCCCTTGGCCTTATGGATGGTCATCATCTGCACGGCGTCGCCGAGCGGATCGGCCGGCGCGTAGAGTTCGGCGGCGCGGGCGGCCAGGGTGTCGAGGTCGAGATGGCCGGCGGCGGCCAGCTGCTCGACCAGGTCGAGGCAGGCCTCGACGTCGGCGAGCGCGGCGGGATGATCGAGGCAGCGCGGCCCGCCGAGCATCAGCCAGACGCCTTCGAGCCAGCGCTGCGGCGGCTGGCGGTCGCGTTCGGCGAGCGCCAGGCCGAGCACCTCGCGCAGGTGGAGCAGGCGCTGGCGGCCATCGGCGCTGAGCGCGGCAAGCCGCTCGGCGTCGTGCATCAGTTGCCAGACGGTGCGTTCGCTGTCGCCGGCGGCCAGCGCGTGCAGGTCGGCCAGGGTCAGGCCGCACCACGGGGCGCGCAGCACGGCCAGCCAATGCACGCGGTCGGCGCGGTGGGTCAGCGCGCGGTAAAGGGTGAGCAGGTCCTGGACGTGCTGGCGCTCGGCCAGACCTTCGATCTCGACCGCCTGGAAGCGCAGGTCCGGGGCACTGCGGCGCAGTTCGCCGACCAGCGCGTCGAGGTGGCGGCGGGCACGCACCAGGATGGCAACCTTGCCGTCCGGCTCGGCGCGGCGGGCGGCCTGGATCAGGCCGAGGGCGAGGCGAGCTTCGGCGGCGGCGCCGTCGCCGCCTTCGCCGACCACCAGCGGGTGCACGCTGACGCCGCTATCGGCGAGCGGCTCGCGCGTCGCCGCCGATTCGGCGTAACGCACGGCGCCGGCGGCGGCATCGTCAACGGCCGGGAAGATGGTCGGAAAACTGGCATTGACCCAGTCGACGACGGCCGGGTGCGAGCGGTTGTTGCGGAACAGGCGCAGGTGTTCGAGGCGCAGGTCGCCGATGCCGCGCTCGCGCACCTTGAGGAAGAGGCCGACGTCGGCCTTGCGGAAGCGGTAGATCGACTGCATCGGGTCGCCGACCACGAACAGCGTCCGCCCGTCGTCCGGCGTCCAGCCGCGCATCAGCTTCTCGAGCAGGGCGACCTGGGTCGGGCTGGTGTCCTGGAACTCGTCGACCAGCAGGTGGCTGATCCGGTAGTCGAGCGCCTGCGCCAGGTCGGTCGGCGCCTCGTCGTCGCCGAGCGCCAGACTGGCGCGGGCGGCAATCTCGATGAAATCGACCTCGCCGGCTTCCTGGAAGACCAGCCACAACTGGCCGGCGGCAAGACGCAGCAGGCGGGCGAAGACCTCGACGGTGGCCCATTCGGCGTCGGCAAAAACCGGCGACGGCAGCGCCGCCAGCCCGGCCAGCGCGTCTTCCAGCCCGGGTACGGCGGCGAGATCGGCAAGCAGCGCGGCCATCGCCTGCTTCGCGTCGGCGAATTCCTTGCCGGCCGGGAAGCCGACGTTCTTGTTGAGTGCCTTGCGCAGCGTTCCCTCGCCGGTCAGCAGCAGGCCGGCCAGCGCCTGCCAGGCGGGCAGGCAATCGAGCTCGGCCGGTAGCGGCTCGGTCCAGTCGAGCAGCGCCGGGAAAACTTCCGGCACATTGCTGGCGGCGAAACGCGCCAAGGGCATCAGGCGCGTCTGCCAGGTGGCGTCGAGCAGCGCCGCGGCGCGCCCGAGGTCGGCGGCGAACAGTGCGGCGAAGCCGGCTTCGACCTCGTCGCGCAGCAGTCCGCCGTCGACGCGGGCGGCGTGCTGCAGCCACTGGTCGCGCCGGCCGAGCATGGCGACCAGCAGGCGTTCGAGGCGGCCGGCGTCGTTGTCCAGCGCGGCCAGCGCGGCGGCCACCACCTCGGCGTCGGCGTCGCCGGCTTCGACCATTTCCAGCGTGCGCCGCGCCGCCAGCGCGTAGTGAGGTTCGGCGTCGTCGGCGACGCCGGGCTGCGCGCCGAAGCGGGAAAGGAAAGGCATCTGCCGGGCGAGCGAGGCGCACAGCGCGTCGAGCGTGGTGACGCGCAGACGGCCGGGATGGTCGAGCAGGCTCCAGGCAAGTTCGGCGTCGCGCGCCAGGACAGCGAGCGCCCACTTTCGTGTCGCCGCCTTGTGCTCTGGCAGATCGACCGGCGCGGGCTGGGTGGCGGCGGTGAGGCTGCCGAGGATGCGGTCGCGCATCTCGGTCGCCGCCTTGTTGGTGAAGGTCAGCGCCAACACTTCTTCCGGGTAGTCGACGGTGGCCAGCAGGCGCAGCGTGCGCTGGGTCAGCAGTTCGGTCTTGCCGGCGCCGGCCGGCGCCTCGACGATGAAGGAGGCGAGGTCGAGCGCCCGCTGGCGGGCGGCTTCGTCTTCCCGCAGGCGGTCGACCGGCGGCACCTCAGCGCACCTCCAGAATCGGCAGCGGGCGCGCCAGGCGCCGGATGTCGCCGAGACGGCGGGCCCAGGGCTTGGCGGCGCGCAAGCTGGCCGGCACTTCGCCGAGCGCCTGGCTGGCCGCCGCGGCGCTGGGGAATTGTCCATAGAGCAGGGCGTACCAGCGCTGCCCGCCGCGCTCGAAGGCAAGCAGGGCGATCGGCCGTTTCCATGCGTGGCGCGCCGCCAGCGCACGCACCTCGGCCTCGCTGCTCGACGCGAACACCTGCAGGCTGGCCGCCTCGTCGCCCAGCGCGCGCCAGCCGACATCCTCGGTCAGCGCCCGGGCGATGTCGGGCAGGTCGCCGGCCGGCGCCGCTTCGGCCACCGGGGCGGCAACTGGCGGTCCGGCCTTGGGCGCTGCGCCCGGCTCGGGCGCGATCCAGCCGGCGGCCTGCGCCTCGGCCAGGTTGCTGGCGGCTCCCTGGTGGCCCTGCGCCGCGGCCCGCTGCCACCACTGCGCCGCGCCCTTGATATCGTAGGCGTACATGTGCAGGTAATTGCCGAGCTTGAACTGGGCTTCGGCGTGACCGCCTTCCGCCGCGCGCTTGAGGTAGAACAACCCCCGCCGGTCGTCGCGGGCGACGCCGAAACCGACGAAATGTTGCTGCGCGAGCTGGTAGTCGGCAGCCGGATCGGCGACGGCGGGGTCGGCGCCGAGCACCGGGAGAGAGGAAAGCATCAGAAGGCAGGCGGCGAAAGCCAGGGAAGAACGCATGCGAAAAAGCGGCACGAAGCCGGAATGCTGAAACACGCGACATTGTAGGGCGTGTTCATCGCTAGCTGCTGAAGACAGCTCGACGCCTGTCCCTGCGGGCTTCGCCGTGGCGAGCAGGACGCGGTGCTACAATCTTTTGCACCGCAGCAATCGCCTCCGGATACCGCCATGCACCCTCGCCTGATTCTCGCCGAACTGGAAGAACACCCACTCCGTCACCGGCTCAACAATGAATTCCACGCCCGCCCGGCGACCGCGCTGGCCGGCGCGGTGCTGGTCTCGCACCTGGTCTTCAAGCACAGCGCGACGACCGTCGTCGCCGAGCGCGAAAACCTGTCAAAGCTTTGCCAGGGCCATGTCTGCAACGCCATCGACAGTTCGGAATCGCACCTGATGATTGAGACCGGCGCCTTCCGCATGCGCTGGGAGCTGCATACCGAGTTCTCGACCTACACCTTCTTCCGCGACCTGAATTCCGACGAAACTCTGCCGGCCGACGCCACCGCGTTCGACGCGGTGCATCCGGAATGGTTGTCCGGCATTCCCGGCAAACTGATCGTCGCCACCCAGGTCGAAGTCCGGCCGGCCAGCGAGCTGTCGCCCGACGCGGTGCTCGCCGGCCTGACGCCGAGCGGGCGCACGCTCGGCGGCGCCCGCGTCGCCGACGACGCGGCCTGGGTGTTCACCGACTTCAAGATCGACAACGGCTTCTCGCGTTTCCTGGTGATCAACGAGAACATGACGCAGCGCCAGACCGGGCGCACCGTGCAGCGCCTGGTCGAGATCGAGACCTACCGGATGATGGCGCTGCTTGGCCTGCCGATCGCCAAGGAGGTCGGCGCCTGGCTATACACCGGGGAAAAGCAGCTGGCCGAACTGATGGAAAGGATCGGCCAGGCAAAAACCCCGGAAGACGAACGCGACGTGCTCGCCTCGCTGTCAGCACTGGCTGCGGAAGTCGAAAATTCGGTGGCGCGCACCACTTTCCGCTTTGGCGCCTCGCGCGCCTATCACGGCCTGGTCAGCCAGCGCATCGAGGAACTGCGTGAGACGCGCATCCCCGGCCTGCCGACGCTCGACGAATTCATGCAGCGCCGCCTGCTGCCTGCGATGAAGACCTGCGAGGCGATCAGCCGCCGCCAGGAGGAGCTGTCCGGCCGGGTTGCACGCAACAGCCAGCTACTGCGTACCCGCGTCGATATCGAACTCGAGCGGCAGAACCAGGAACTGCTGACCCAGATGAACCGCCGGGCAAAACTGCAGTTGCGCCTGCAGGAAACGGTCGAGGGGCTGTCGGTGGTCGTCCTCACCTACTACGGTTCGCAACTGGTGCAGTACCTGGCCAAGGGCACAAAGGAAGTGCACCACTTCAACACCGACGTCATCACCGCCGTTTCGATCCCGCTGATCGCCGGCCTCGTCGCCTGGGGCACCCGCCGCATGCGGCGCAAGCTGGCCGCCGAGGAAGCGGCCGGCTGAGCCCGCTTCAGTCTGCCGCCAAGGCCGCGCGCAGTTGCTCGAAAACCACCGGCTTGGCGAGAAAGCCGGTCATTCCCGCCGCCTCGCACTGGGCGCGATCCTCGGCGAAAACGCTGGCGGTCAACGCGATCACCGGCACCGGCCGACGCTCGTTGTCGCGCTCCCAGGAACGGATCTGGCGGGTCGCGGCGAAGCCGTCGAGGACCGGCATCTGGCAATCCATCAGCACCGTCTCGTAGGCGTGCGGCGCCGCCTGCACCGCGGCCACCGCCGCCGCCCCGTCGCCGACGCTGTCGTGGGCGACGCCCAGCTTGTCGAGCATGGCTTCGACGATGCGCCGATTGACCGCGTTGTCCTCGACCACCAGCACCCGCGCCGGCAAGCGGTCGGCGGCGCTGGCGCCAGACTCGGCCGCCGTCGGCAACGCCTCGGCGCTCGCTTCGAGGACGATCTCGAACCAGGCTCGGGTTCCGATGCCCGGCGTGCTGTCGATGCCGACCTCGCCGTCCATCAGGTGGGCCAGTCGGCTGACGATCGACAGGCCGAGCCCGGAGCCGCCATAGGCGCGGGTCGAAGAGGTGTCGACCTGGGTGAAGGGGGTGAACAGCCGCGCCTGCGCTTCCGAAGGAATGCCGATGCCGGTGTCGCAAACCTCGATGTGCAGGCGGACCTGGTTGCCCGCCTGGCGGAAGGAAGCGATCACCTCGACGCCGCCGCGCTCGGTGAATTTGAGGGCGTTGTGGATCAGGTTGGACAGCATCTGCCGGACCCGCACCGGATCGCCGAGGCAAGCCGGCGGCTCGCCTTCCGGCCATTGGCCGCGCAGCGTCAGACCGCGGCTGGCGGCATTTTCGGCGTACAGACGCAGGCTGTCCTTGACCAGCATGCCGGGCAGGAAAGACTGGCGCTGCAGCAACATGCGACCGGCCTCGACCTTCGACAGGTCGAGGATGTCGTTGAGCAGGACAAGCAGGGTTTCGCCAGATTCCATGATGACTCGGGCGTAATCGAGACGTTCGGCGTCGCTCATGGTCGGCGACTGCAGCAGTTGGGCCATGCCGAGGATGCCGTTGAGCGGCGTCCGGATTTCGTGCGACATCGTCGCCAGGAAACGGCTCTTGGCGACGTTCGCCGCCTCTGCCGCCTCGCGTGCGGCAACCAGTTGGCCGACGCGGTCGGCCACCGTCTGCGACATGACGTTGAAGGCGGCGCCAAGCTGACCAAGGTCGTCGCGCCCTTCCGGCACCCGCGCCGGCGTCAGGTTGCCCTCGGTGACGGCACGGCTGGCCGCCATCAGCGCGCCCAACTGGCGCGTCATCAGGAAACCGATCAACATCAGCAGCCCGGCCGAGAGCAGGAGCTCGCCAAAGGCGATCAGCATGCCCTGGCCGGCCAGGCTGTTGCGGGCCTTGATGATCGGGCCGAGGTCGATGCCGAAATGCAGCATCCCCAGTCGCTGCCCGGCCATCACGATCGGGCTGACGACGTCGAAGGTCGGCGGCACCTCGCTCTGGTCAAGGACGAAATCAGCGTCGGCCACCGGCAGCGGCGTTTCCGGCTTGATGCCGCTGGCGGCCAGGCGCCGCCCGGCGGCGTCGGTCACCGCCAGGTAGCGCAGGCTGCGCGTTGCCCGGCTTTCGTCGAGCACCGCTTGCACCGTCTCGTAGTCGTCCTGAGCGAGCGGCGCCACCAGTGCCGCCTGCAGTACCGGTGCCAGTTGTTCGCTGTAGCTGCGCGCCTGCTCGCCCATGTGGGTATGCAGCAGGCGCAGGCTGTTGCTGACCAGCAGGAACAACATCGTCGCCTCGACCAGCAGCGCCAGCACCAGCAACTTGCCGCGCACCGTGCGCAGCATCGGCAGGCGGAATTCCATCAGCGTTCCCGCAAAGCCTGGCGTACCTCGTTCGCGTAGGGCGCCATTTCCAGCAGTTCGCGGTCGCCGATGGCGCGGTAGCCGCCCAGGCGATAGCGTTCGAAATAGGCGCGGGCTTCCGCCGTTGCCGCAAACGCCCACAGCGCATCGAGGATTTCCGCCCGACGCCGGGCCAGACGCGGCGCCAGCAGGTAGACGCGGCCGGCCAGCGGCAGGCTTTCGGCGAGCACGCGCAGACGCTCGCGCATCTCCGGCTTGAGGTTCTGGAAATTGGCCAGCGAGACCGTCGCCGCCGACGCTTCGCGGCTCAGCACCTGGTGCACGGCGCTGTCGGAAGCGCTGACATAGCGCAACTGGACGTCGCGCACGTCGTTGCGGTGCAGCCAGTGCGTTCCCCACAGCGTCACCAGCGACGACGGCGACAATCCCATCACCGTCGTCCCGGCGAGGTCTGCCGGCTGGCGATAGGCGCTGTCGGCGGCAACCACCATCAGTGCCTTGAAATCCGCCTGGTAGGTGAGTAGCGGCAGGAAGCGCGCGTCGCTCTGCAGCAGGTAAGCCTGGTGGCCGGTGGTGATCGCGAGGTCGTAATTTCCGGCCAGCGCGCGCCGGGCGAATTCGGTGAAGTCCGGCGCGGTGACGATTTCCACCGGCTGGCCGAGACGCTCGACGAGAAAGTCGCGCAGCGGCTGGTACATCTGCAGGATGACGCGGGCGCTCGAATGCGGCGCGACGCCGATGCGCAGCACGGCGGGGGCTGCCCGGGCCAGGCGCAGGGCCAATGGCGCCGCCAGCATGCCGAGCAGCAACGATCGTCGGTTGGTCATCGGCCCCTCCCGGCGCGTATTGCCAATTAATCAAAAATGCCAAAAACGAATGCCATGATACCGCAGACTGCCCCCGCCGGCACTGGCGGCAGCGCTCCGGGGCAGTGGTTTATAATCCGCTTTTTGCTTTCGGGACCACGACCGTGACCGCTCCGCTCTTCGCCTCCTCCATCACCAGCCTGCCGCTGCTCTCCAAGGGCAAGGTCCGCGACATCTACGCGGTCGACGCCGACAAGCTGCTGATCGTCACCACCGACCGCCTGTCGGCCTTCGACGTCATCCTGCCCGACCCGATCCCGAAGAAGGGCCAGGTCCTGCAGGCGGTGGCGAATTTCTGGTTTGCCAAGCTCGGCCACATCGTCCCCAATCAGTTGACCGGCATCGATCCGGAATCGGTCGTTGCCGAAAATGAACGCGAGCAGGTGCGCGGCCGCGCCGTCGTCGTCAAGCGCCTGAAGCCGCTGCCGATCGAGGCCGTCGTCCGCGGCTACGTGATCGGCTCCGGCTGGAAGGATTACCAGGCGACCGGCGCCATCTGCGGCATCGCCCTGCCGACCGGCCTCAAGCTGGCGCAGAAGCTGCCGGCGCCGATCTTCACGCCGGCGACCAAGGCCGAAGTCGGCGACCACGACGAAAACGTTTCCTTCGAACAGGCCGCCGCCAACTGCGACGCCACGCTGAACGCCGCCCTCGCCGGTACCGGCAAGACCGGCGCCCAACTGTGCGGCGAAGCGCGCGATGCTGCCATCCGCCTCTACCAGGAAGCCTCCGAGTACGCGGCGACGCGCGGCATCATCATCGCCGACACCAAGTTCGAGTTCGGCATCGACGCCGCCGGCACGCTGCACCTGATCGACGAGGCGCTGACCCCGGATTCCTCGCGTTTCTGGCCGGCCGACCAGTACGCCGAAGGCAGCAACCCGCCGTCCTACGACAAGCAGTACGTGCGCGACTACCTGGAAACCCTGGACTGGAACAAGAAGGCACCGGGACCGGCACTGCCGGCGGAAGTCGTCGCCCGCACCAGCGCCAAGTACGTCGAAGCCTTCGAGAAGCTGACCGGCCAGACGCTGTAAACCGGGCACGGGCCGGGAACCTCCGGCCCTTGCCCATGGTCTGAAGGGATGTCCGCATCGTTCAGGAGTTCGACATGCACGCCCCTTCAAGCTTCCACAGTTTCGGGCACGACCTGCCGGCGATCCGCCGCGTCGATGCCCGCGCCCCCAGCCGCTGGCTGGAAGCCGGCTGGCAGGACATCCGCCGGACGCCGATCGCCTCGCTCGCCTACGGCCTGCTCTTCGCGCTGGGCGGCGACCTGATCATCCTTGCCCTGCTCGAACACCCGCACCTGCTGGCGCTGTCGATTTCCGGCTTCTTCTTCGTCGCGCCGCTGCTCGCCGCCGGCCTTTACGAGCTGAGTCGCGCCAGCGGCAACGGCGAAAAGCCGATCTTCGTCGAATCGCTGCGCGTCTTCCGCCACAACTTCCAGTCGCTGGCGCTGTTCGGCCTGCTGCTGGCACTGATCGCCACGCTCTGGGAACGTTTTTCGGCGATCTCCTTCGCGCTGCTCGGCGCCACCTCGGCCAACTCCGCCAGCGTCTATCTCAACGAACTGCTGTTCTCCGGCGAACACCTGCTCTTCAGCCTGACCTGGCTCGGCCTCGGCGCGCTGCTCGCCGCCTTCGTCTTCGCGCTGACCGTGGTTTCGGTGCCGATGATGGTCGACCGGGAATGCGACCCGGTGACCGCGATGGCCACCAGCCTGCGCGCGGTCGTCGCCAACCCCGGGCCGCTGGCGCTGTGGGCGGTGCTGATCGTGATCCTGACGCTGACCGGCTTCGCCACCCTGCTCTTCGGCCTCGTCGTCCTCATGCCGATGCTCGGTCACGCTTCGTGGCACGCCTACCGCGAGCTAGTAGAATAGGACGCTTGACGCCAAACACGGGGCGGCAGCGACCGCCCCTTTTTCTTGCCCCGCGAAAAGACCATGACCGCCACCAATCCCCTGCTCGATTTCACCGACCTACCCCGCTTCGATCTGATCCAGCCGGAACACGTCAAACCGGCGATCACCCAGCTACTCGCCGACGGCCGCGCCCTGGTCGACCGCCTGACTGCCGACAGCACGCCGGCCACCTGGGCCGACTTCGCCGGCGCCCTGAGCGACGGCCTGGAAGGTTTCGGCCGCGCCTGGGGCGTTGTCGGCCACCTGCACTCGGTCAATGACGTGCCGGCCTGGCGCGAGGCCTACAACGAGATGCTGCCGGAAGTCTCGCGCTTCTACACCGAACTCGGCCAGAACCTGAAGCTGTTCGACAAGTACCGGGCGCTGAAGCAGAGCCCGGAATACGCCACGCTCTCCGCCGAACGCCGGAAGATCGTCGATAACGAGATCCGCGATTTCCGTCTCGGCGGCGCCGAACTGCCGGAAGACCAGAAGCCGCGCTTCCAGGCGATCATGGAAGAGCTGTCGCAGCTTTCCGCCAAGTTCTCGGAAAACATCCTCGACGCGACCAACGCCTTCGCCGAAATCGTCACCGACGAGACGCTGCTCGCCGGCCTGCCCGACTACGCCAAGGACGCCGCCCGCGAAGCCGCCGAGAAGGCCGGTGTCGAGGGCTGGAAATTCACCCTGCACGCGCCGTCCTACGGCCCGCTGATGCAGTACGCCGACAACCGCGAACTGCGCGCCCGCATGTACCGCGCCTACGCGACGCGCGCCGCCGAGATCGACAACGGCTACTCGAAGCCGGAATGGGACAACGGCCCGATCATGAAGCGCCTGCTCGAACTCAAGGCCGAGGACGCGGCCATGCTCGGCTTCAACAACTTCGCCGAAGTCTCGCTGTACACCAAGATGGCCGACACGCCGGCGCAGGTGCTCGACTTCCTGCGCGACATGGCGAAAAAGGCCAAGCCCTTCGCCGAGAAGGACATCGCCGAACTGAAGGCCTTCGCCAAGGACGAACTCGGCCTCGCCGACTTCCAGCCCTGGGACGCCGCCTACGCTTCCGAAAAGCTGATGCAGGCGCGCTACGCCTTCTCCGAGCAGGAAGTGAAGCAGTACTTCACCGAGCCCAAGGTGATCGCCGGCCTGTTCCAGGTCATCGAGAGCCTGTTCACGGTCAAGGTCAAGGAAGACATGGCGCCGGTCTGGCACGAGGACGTGCGCTTCTACCGCATCGAGACGCCGGCCGGCGACCTGGTCGGCCAGTTCTACATGGACCTCTACGCCCGCGAAACCAAGCGCGGCGGCGCCTGGATGGACGAAGCACGCTCGCGCAAGCGGGCGGCCGGCGGCATCCAGAAGCCGATCGCCTACCTGAACTGCAACTTCGCCCGCCCGGTCGGCGGCAAACCAGCCACCTTCACGCACGACGAAGTGATCACCCTGTTCCATGAAACCGGCCACGGCCTGCACCACCTGCTGGCGCGCGGTGAGGAACTGGGCGTTTCCGGCATCCACGGCGTCGAGTGGGACGCCGTCGAGCTGCCGTCGCAGTTCATGGAAAACTACTGCTGGGAATGGGACGTGCTGCAGGGGATGACCGCCCATGTGGACAGCGGCGAACCGCTGCCGCGCGCGCTCTACGACAAGATGCTGGCGGCGAAGAACTTCCAGAGCGGGATGATGACCGTGCGCCAGATCGAATTCTCGATCTTCGACATGCGCCTGCACTACGAATTCGACCCCAAGGGCGAGCGGACGGTGATGGACCTGCTCGACGAAGTCCGCCGCGAAGTCGCCGTGCTGATTCCGCCCGCATGGCACCGCTTCCCGAACAGCTTCTCGCACATCTTCGGCGGCGGCTACGCGGCCGGCTACTACAGCTACAAGTGGGCGGAAGTGCTGTCGGCCGACTGCTACGCGGCCTTCGAGGAAGCCGGCGATCCGTTCGACCCGGTGGTCGGCCGGCGTTTCCTGGAAGAAATCCTGTCGCGCGGCGGCGAACGGCCGGCGCTGGAGAACTTCAAGGCCTTCCGCGGCCGCGAACCGAGCCCCGACGCACTGCTCCGCCATAGCGGTATGATTGCGGCCTGATTTCCGCTCGGAGAGGCCCTTTCATGTCCAGACTGCTCGTTCTCTGCCTGCTGCTGTGCTGTGCCGGTGCCCAGGCGCAAGCTTACCGATGGACCGATGCGCAGGGGCGCACGGTGATTTCCGACGAACCGCCGCCGGGTCAGGCGCGCAACGTCGAGAAGGCAGGCGGCAAGGCGCAGGCAGACGACGGCCTGCCCTTCGCCACCAAGCTGGCGGCGCAAAAACATCCGGTGACGCTGTACACCACCGCCGACTGCATCGACGAATGCCGCCAGGCGCGCGAACTGCTGCAGAAGCGCCGGGTTCCCTTCACCGAGACGATGGCGCAGACAGCGGCGCAATTCGATGAACTGAAGGCGCTGGTCGGCGACACCTTCGTACCGTCGCTCAAGGTCGGCCTCCGTTCCTTCCGCGGTTACAACGGCGCGGCCTACGACAACCTGCTCGACCTCGCCGGCTACCCGCCGCTGCCCGGGAAAAAACCTTGAAGATCGCCTCGTGGAACGTTAACTCGCTGAAGGTCCGCCTGCCGCACCTGCTCGACTGGCTGGCGGAAGCGGCACCCGATGTCGTCTGCCTGCAGGAACTCAAGCTCGAGGACGCCAACTTCCCGCGCGCCGAAATCGAGGCCGCCGGCTACCACGTCGCCTTCTCCGGGCAGAAGACCTACAACGGCGTCGCCCTGCTCGCCCGCTCGCCGATCGAGGACGTCGTCTACGGCAATCCGCATTTCCCGGACGAGCAGAAGCGCCTGATTTCCGGCACTGTAGATGGCGTACGCGTCGTCGGCGCCTACATGCCGAACGGCCAGGAAGTCGGCTGCGACAAGTATGACTACAAGCTGCGCTGGCTCGACGCGCTGGCCGAATGGCTGGACGGCGAACTGCAGCGCCACCCGCAACTGGCGCTGTGCGGCGACTACAACATCGCCCCCGACGACCGCGACGTGCACGACCCAGAGCGCTGGCGCGACTGCATCCTGGTTTCCGAACCGGAGCGTGCCGCCTTCCGCCGCCTGCTGGCGCTCGGCCTGTGCGACAGCTTCCGCCTGTTCGAACAACCGGAAAAGACCTTCTCGTGGTGGGATTACCGGATGCTCGGCTTCCAGAAGAACCTCGGCCTGCGCATCGACCTGATCCTGCTCTCCCAGCCGCTCGCCGACAGATGCACGGCAGCCGGCGTCGACCGCGCGCCACGCAAGCGCGAACGCCCGTCCGACCACGCCCCGGTCTGGGCAACACTCAGTTGAGCCAGACAGCTTCCAGCGTGGACCGCGCCACCCTGCTCGGTCTCTATCCCGCCCTGGCCAACCTGCCGCCAGCGCGCCTCGACCGTCTGCTGCAACCGTCGGCGCAAATCCGGCTGCCCGCCGGCGCCTGCGTCTTCTCCGAGCATCAGCCCTGCGCCGGCTTCCCGCTGCTGCTCGACGGCAGCATCAAGGTCGTCAAGCAGGCCAGCAGCGGCCGCGAACTGCTGCTCTACCGGGTCACGCCCGGTGGCTCGTGCATCATCTCCTCGTCCTGCCTGCTCGGCCACACCGACTACAACGCGCGCGGCATCGCCGAAACCCCGCTCACCCTGCTCGCCCTGCCGGTCGGCGAATTCGGGCGGCTGCTGGTCGAGCACGCGCCGTTCCGCGATTTCGTCTTCCACCTGTTTTCCGAGCGCATCGGCGAACTGATGCAACTGGTCGAGGAAGTCGCCTTCGCCCGCCTCGACCAGCGCCTGGCCAAGCTGATCCTGGCCCGCCACGCCGATACGCTGAACATCACGCACCAGCAACTGGCCGACGAACTGGGCAGCGTGCGCGAGATCGTCAGCCGCCTGCTCAAGGGCTTCGCCGCCCAAGGGCTGGTCAGCCTCGGCCGCGAACAATTGACGGTGATCGACCGCGACGGCCTGAACAAGCTTGCCGCTGTGTGACCCAGGTTACATACTGCGTGGCGCGGCGCGGCTAAATTGGCACCGTCTACTCACCTCTTGGAGAACACATCATGAAAAGCAATGTTGGCGGCATCGACAAAATCCTGCGTATCGTGGCCGGCATCGCCCTGATCGCCTGGGCGCTCACCGGTGGCCCGGTCTGGGCCTGGATCGGCGTCGTTCCCCTGGCCACCGGCCTGATGGGCTGGTGCCCGCTCTATCCGCTGATCGGCCTGAACACCTGCCCGCTGAAGAAGGACTGAGACAGCACAAGGCATTCCAGGCTTTAGCGCAAAAGGCGGCCGGGGCAACCCGGGCCGCCTTTTTCATGCCGCCGCGTCGGGCGCGCGGCGGCCGGCTTCCCAGATCTGCAGGGCGAGCTTGCGCTCCTCGCCCCAGCGGTAGTTGCCGCTTTCGCCGCTGTCGCGGATCACCCGGTGACAGGGAATCAGGAAACCGATGTCGTTGGCCGCCAGCGCCGAGCCGACCGCGCGCTGGGCGCGCGGCGCACCGAGCCTGCCGGCGAGTTGCCCGTAGGACAGCACCGCGCCCGGCGGCACGCGGATCAGGGCTTCCCAGACCTTGAGCTGGAAGTTGCTGCCGCGCAGTTGCAGGTGCAGCGGCACGCCGCTCACCAGTTCGCCGAAGATGCGCTGCAGCATGGCCGCCGCCCCTTCGTCCGAACGCCGCAATGCGGCGCGCGGCCATTCCTCGGCCAGGGTGGCGAGCGAGGCGGCGCCATCGTCGCCGATAAAGGACAGATGACAGATGCCGCGCCCGTTCCAGGCCAGGAAGGCGATCCCGAACGGCGTCGGGCCGCTGCCATAATCGAGGGTGACGCCCTCGCCGCCGCGCTGGATTTCGCCCGGCGTCATTGCCTCGCCGACGATCATCAGGTCGTGCAGCCGGCCGTTGCCGCTGAGGCCGGCGTCGAGCGCGACGCTCAGCGTATCGGCGGCAGCGCGCAGGCGGCTGCGGGCGTATTCGCGGGTCAGGTGCTGGACGAAACGCTTCGGCGAGATGCCCGCCCATTCGGCGAAAACGCGCTGCAGATGGGCCGGGCTGAGGCCGACGACGGCGGCCAGTTCGGCCAGCGTCGGCTGGCTGCGCGCGTGGCGGCGCAAATGGACGATGGCCCGGGCGACGATGTCGTAATGGCGGCAGGCGGTGGCGAGATCGTTCATGACGTTTTCTCCCGCCGGCCGATGCCGGTGACCAGCGCGGTGCCGGCGAGCACGGTGAGGCCGCCGACCAGGGTATGCCAGCCGACCTGCTCGGCGAGGAAGACGACGCCCCAGAGGACGCCGAACAGGGGAATCAGGTAAGTGACGGTCAGCGTGCGCACCGGGCCGATTTCGGCGACCAGCCGGAAATAGAGCAGGAAGGCGACGCCGCTGCACAGGACACCGAGCGCAACCACTGCAGCCAGCACACCAGGTGGCGGCATCTGTTCAGGCAACGGCGAAAGCAACGCCAACGGCGCCAGGTAGAGGGTTGCCGCCGCCAGGTTGCCGAAAGCGCCGGCGTGGGGTTCCAGATTGCCGATCCGCCGCGTGTACTGGCTGGCGATGCCGTAGCAGACGGCGGCGCCGATCCCGGCCAGGACGGCCAGTCCGCCGCCGGCCGGCAGGGCGCCGACTTCGACCCCGGCGAGCAGCGCGACGCCGGCAATGCCCAGGGCGAGACCGCCCAGCACGCGCGGTTCCGGCCAGCTACGGGCGAGCAGGGCGCCGATCAGTGCCGCCCAGATCGGCGCCGTCGCGTTGAGCACGGCAAGCAGCGAAGCCGGCGTCAGGCGGGCGGCGTAGGCGAAGAGCAGGAAAGGCAGCGCCGAGTTGAGCAGGCCGAGGACCAGGAAGGCGCGCCAGTTGGCGCGTAGCGCCAGCGGCCGGCGCAGGACGAGGGCGACGCCCCACAGGAAAAGCGCGGCCAGCCCGACGCGGCAGAAGACCAGCCAGGCGGCGCCGAGCACCGGCGCGGCGATGCGCATGAAGAGGAAGGAAGCGCCCCAGATCGCGGCGAGCAGGACGAGGCGGAACAGGTTGGCGGAGGACATGGGCCGCAGTATGGCAGCGCCGGCAGACGGCGCAATCCGATTCTTGCGCCGCCGTTCAGCCGGCCAGGAAGTTGGCGATGCGCACGTAGTCCTCGACCGGCAGGTCTTCCGGACGCAGCGTCGGTACGATGCCCAGGGCGGCGAAACCGGCGTCGTCGAGGATGCCCTTGAGGTTGTTGCGCAGCATCTTGCGGCGCTGGGCGAAAGCGGCCTGAACCAGCGTCGACAGGCGTTCCGGATTCTTCGCGGTGAGCTGCTCCGGGGGTTTCGGGATCAGCCGGACCACCGCCGAATCGACCTTGGGCGGCGGGTCGAAGCTCTCCGGCGGCACGTCGATCAGCCACTCCAGCCAGAAGCTGTACTGCAGCATCACCGACAGCCGGCCGTAGTCGGCGCAGCCGGGTTCGGCGACCATGCGCTCGACGACTTCCTTCTGCAGCATGAAGTGCATGTCGCGCACCTGCTGGCCGTAGCTGGCGAGGTGGAAAAGGAGCGGCGTCGAGATGTTGTAGGGCAGGTTGCCGACCAGGCGCAGGTCGCTGCCGATGCTGGCGAAGTCGAAGGCGAGCGCGTCGCCTTCGTGGATGGCAAGGCGTTCGACCGGATGCTGCTTTTTCAGGCGGGCGATCAGATCGCGGTCGATTTCGACGACGTGCAAGCGGTCGACGCGTTCGAGCAGCGGCACGGTGATGGCGCCGAGGCCGGGGCCGATCTCGACGACGGTATCGCTGCGTTTGGGATCGATCGCCGAAACGATGGCGCCGATGATGCCCTGGTCGATCAGGAAGTTCTGCCCAAAACGGCGACGTGGAATATGTTTCATCAGTGGTCGCCGTTTCAGAGAAGGCTAACGCGCCGCAGGCGGGTTATGCCGGAACTAAAACGTTTGCGGGCGACGTGTCCCTTCATTGCTGCTTCCTTTGTGCCATGCGCGCCGCTTCGCTGACCGCGGCGAACAGGCTGCCGGGGTCGGCCTGGCCGGAACCGGCGAGGGCCAGTGCGGTGCCGTGGTCGACCGAGGTGCGGATGATCGGCAGGCCGAGCGTGACGTTGATGCCGTTGCCGAAGGTGGCGTACTTGAGCGCGGTCAGGCCCTGGTCGTGGTACATCGCCAGCACGGCGTCGCCGCCTGCGAGCACGGGCGGGGTGAACATGGTGTCGGCGGGGTGGGGTCCGGAGAGTCGCAGGCCTTCCGCGCACAGCCGGGCGAGCGCCGGCTCGATGATGTCGATTTCCTCGCGGCCGAGGTAGCCGCCCTCGCCGGCGTGCGGGTTGAGGCCGGCGACCAGGATGCGCGGTTCGGCGATGCCGTACTTGCCGCGCAGGTCGGCGTCGACGATACGCAGCGTGCGCTCCAGCAACTCGCCGGTGATCGCCGCCGGCACGTCCTTCAGCGGCAGGTGCGTGGTGGCCAGCGCGACGCGCAGCGGGCCGCGATCGGTGTCGCCAGCCAGCATCATCACCACCAGCGGCGTGCCGGTTTTTTCGGCGAGGTATTCGGTGTGGCCGGTGAAGGCGACGCCGGACTCGTTGATCACGCCCTTGTGCACAGGCGCCGTCGCCATCGCGGCGAATTCACCGGACTGGCAGCCGGCCAGCGCGCGATCGAGCAGGGCCAGCACATAGCGGCCGTTGGCGGCGTCGAGAACGCCGGCCTCGGCCGGCGCGGCGAGCGGCAGATGGATGAGGTCGAGCGTGCCGGCTGCGGCCGGAACAGCGGGTTCATAGTCGCGCATGACGATGTCGAGGCCGAGTAGTCCGGCGCGTTGGCGCAGCAGATCCCGATCACCGAGGACGACCGGACGACCGGCGCCGGACCAGCCGGCGAGCTGCAGGCAGAGTTCGGGACCGATGCCGGCCGGCTCGCCGCTGGTGACGGCGATCACCGGTAGGATCATTGTTGCTCCAGGCGGTTTTCGACGTAGGTACGGTCGCGCAACTGGCGCAGCCAGTCCTGGTAGGCCTCGTCGAGCTTGCGCTCGCGGATCGCCTGGCGGGCGACCGAACGCTGGCGCTCGGAAGATACGTCGCGTTCGCGGCGCTCCATGACCTGGATCAGGTGCATGCCGAACGGCGACTTGATGACCTGGCTGAGTTCGCCGGGTTTCAGCGCGTCCATCGCCCGCTCGAAATCGGGCACGGTATCGCCCGGATTGAGCCAGCCGAGGTCGCCGCCCTTGGCGGCGGAACCGTCCTGGGAAAAGATGCGCGCCTGCTCGGCGAAGTCCATGCCATTGACGATGCGTTCGCGCACGGTTTCCAGGCGATGGCGGGCGTCGGCTTCCGACATCACTTCGTTGGTCCGGATCAGGATGTGACGGGCGTGCGTCTGTTGCACCGAGGCCGGCTGGTTGGCACCGCGCCGTTCGACCAGCTTGACGACGTGAAAGCCGGCCGAGGAACGCAACAACTCGCTGACGCCGCCAGCTTGCAGCTTGCCGGCGGCTTCCGCGTAAAGGACCGGCAGGCGGTCGAGCGGCCGCCAGCCGAGGTCGCCGCCCTGCAGGGCATCCGGAGCATCGGAGAAGGCGGCCGTCAGTTCGGCGAAGTTTTCCCCGGCGCGCGCCCGGGCCAGCGCCAGTTCGGCGCGCTGACGCAACTTCTGCAATTGTTCCGGGGTCGCCGATTCCGGCGCCCGCAACATGATGTGCGCCAGCCGGTACTCGTCGCCGCCGCCGTTGGCCGCCTGGTTGGCCAGGTAGTTGTCGATCTCGCTATCGGAGACGGCGAGGCGGCTTTCCACCTCGCGCTCGCGCAGGCGGGCCATGATCATCTCGCCGCGGATTTCCTCACGGAATTCGTCGTAGCCGATGCCGTCCTTTTCCAGCGCGACGCGGAACTGGGGCAGCGTCATGTTGTTGTTGGCGGCGATGCGGCCAATCGCCTGGTCGAGCTGGGCGTCGTCGATGCGCAGGCCGCTTTCCTTGGCGTAGGCGAACTGCACCTGCTCCATGATCAGCCGTTCGAGCATCTGCTTTTCCAGCACGTCCTGCGGCGGGATCGGCGTGCCCTGCTTCTGCAACTGGCGCAACGCGACATCCAGACGCGAGCGCAGTTCGTTGCGGGTGATCGCGCCATCGCCGACGACGGCGACGATGTAGTCCGCCTCGACGGCTTCCGCCGGGGCGGCCTGGGCGGCCGGAACGAGCAGCGAACACAGGGAAAGGAAAAGGATGAGGGTCTTGGACATGGTGGTCATGGGTTGGCGATCAGGTTGCCGTCGACCGGCAGTTCGTTGGTTTTACCATAACCCGGGATGCTACGCCGCAACAGACCGAGCGGATTGGAACCGATACTGGTGAAGTCCTGCAGTTCGAGCTGCAGGTAATAACTGGTGTTGGCTTCGCCGGAAGTCGCCGCCAGACGCTGCACGACGCCGCGCATGGCCCAGCAGCCGGCGTTGTATTCGAGGCCGCCGATGGTCTCCAGGGTCTGGTGGTCGCGCAGCGAGTAGTTGAAGCGGCCGACCGCGTACCAGCGCGGCGCCAGCGGCCACTGGCCGGCGAGGTCGACCTGGTCGACGACCGACTTGTTGGTCAGCGGATCGCGCGTATAGCGGTAGCTCGCCGACAGCACCTTGCCGTAATCGGGCTGGAAGCGGACACCGGCCGAGAAGCGGTCGTTGGTACGCGCCTCGTAGTTGTATTCCCAGGTCGCCTCGGCATAGGTCTTCGGCGCGACGAGGCCGGTGACCGAGGCGATCAGGTTGGAGAAATTGTCCGGCCGCGAGGTCTCGCCGGGCAGGGTGACGCGTTGCTTGGCAAAGTAGTAGCGCTGACCGATCATCGCCTTGAAGCGCTCGGCACCGGTTGTGCCGTCGAGGATGCGGGTGGTCAGCGCCGCTGTCAGCTGGTGGGCGTCGTTGATCCGGTCGTAGCCGCTGTAACGGTTTTCGGAGAAGACCTGGGCGAAGTTGAAATCGGACAGCGCGGTGTCGAAGACCGGAATCTCGCTCTGGTCCTTGTACGGGATGTAGACGTAGTAGAGCCGCGGCTCCAGCGTCTGCAGGAAACGGTGACCGAGGAGGTCGAGGTCGCGCTCGAAGACGGTGGTGGCATCGAGCGAGAAGGTCGGCAACACCCGCGTGATATTGTCGGAGCCGCCGCCGTTGAGCGTCGCCCGGTCGATCGCGTAGCTGCTCATGTGCAGGCCGAGCTTGGGCGTGATCTGGTAGGCGGCGCCGATCACCGGGTAGCTCAGTTGCGGATAGAGGACAAAACGGTCGCCGCGGTCCTTGTTGGCGCTGTCGTCGTGGGTGAAGCGCGAATACTGGCCGAGCATCGTGAAGTCGAAACCCAGCAGGTCCGGCTTGTAGCCGAGCAGGTTCAACTGCGGCTCGAGGAAGTAGGGACGGGCCACCGGATTGGCAGGGTCAGGCTGCAGCGTCTGGTAGCGCAGCACCTGCAGCGAGCCCTGCCACCACGGACTGGGCGAGTAATTGAGCGAGGCCCGCCGTTCGAGTTGTACCTGCGAGGTCTGCAGCAGGCGCGACGACATGTCTTCCCAGTAGGTGTCGTCGGAAACGCCGTTCCAGTTCAGGGCGCCGGTGAGGTCGTCGGTGAAACGCTGCAGGTGACGGATCGAGTAAGCGTAACGGCGAGTGTGATCGCTCGCGTCGTCGCCCAGGTACTCGCCGCGCCACTCGCCCTCGCTGCGCTCGCTCAGGTAACGCGTTTCCAGGCCAAGCTGGGTGCCGCGCTTGCTCATGTAGCGCGGATAGAAGGTGGCGTCGTAGTTGGGCGCGATGTTCCAGTAGATGGGCAGACTGATGTCGAGACCGGTCTTCGTCGACTGCTTGAACGACGGCGTCAGCAGGCCGGAACGCCGCTGGCTGTTCATCGGGAACCAGGCCTTCGGCGCGTAGAACAGCGGCACCCCCTTGAACCACAGCGAGGCATCGCTGGCGTTGCCGTAGTTCTCGTTGTAATCGAGTTCGATCTCGCCGGCCTTCAGGTACCAGTCCGGTGACGCCGGCTTGCAGGTGGAGAAGGTGCTGTTGTCGAGGCGCATGCGGTTCTCGCCGGCGAACTCGATACGTTCGGCGGTGCCCTGCGCAGTGATCTGGCGCGGCGCTGCCTGCTCGGTCGGCAGACCATAGACGTTGGCGACATTGAGCATCATCGGCGCGCCACTGTTGGCGCCGCTGACACTGGCCACGGTGACGACGTTCTGGTTGGTCTCGTAGACGCGGCTGGCGACCTCCTTGGTCACCGAATACCGCGATTCCTCGGCGAAACCCAGCTGGTCCGACAACTTCATGCGCAGGTGCGTCGTCTCGATCTCGGCACCATCCTGCAGCAGCACGACCTTGCCGCTGGCATCGACCTCGTCGTCGAGCGGCTTGTAGGTCAGGCGGTCGGCACGCAGTTCCAGGCCCGACTTGCGCAGTTCGACATTGCCTTCGGCAACAGCCAGTTCAGAAGCTTGACCTTCCAGATGATCGGCAGTGAGGAAGAGCGGCAGCGGATCGTCAACGCTGGACAGGGGCACCAGACCGCCGGCAGCGGCCAGCTTCGGAGCCGTCTTGCGCGTCGCCAGCAGGTTGAAACGCTTCTCCAGACGCAGCGGCGCGGCACCGATGGCTGCGGCAGCGCTTTCGGCCTCGCCCGTGTTCGCCTGGGCGAACGGAACGCCGGCAAACAGGCAACAGACCAGCGCGGCAATCGGACGTCGGGAAAAACCAGTCATCGGGGCATTCTGGAGGTGCCGGGACCGGAAAGGCCGATGCCCGGGTGTTAAAATCGCGCCATTTTACAACGAACATTCCCCTACTCGATGTCGCGCGATCAACTTGTTACCGACTGGGTTGCCAGTCGCTTCCCCGGGCAGTCCGTCTCCATCACGCCGGCTTCCGCCGACGCCAGCTTCCGCCGCTACTTCCGTCTGAGCTGGCCGGACGGCAGCACCCGCATCCTGATGGACGCGCCGCCGGAAAAAGAAGACTGCAAGCCCTTCATCAAGGTCGCCGGCCTGCTCGCCAAGGCCGACCTGGCGGCACCGCGCATTCTCGACCAGGACCTCGAGAACGGCTTCCTGGTGCTCACCGACCTCGGCCGCATCGGCTACCTCGACGCCCTCAACGCCGATCTCTCGCTGGCCGACCTGCTGATCCGCCCGGTGCTCGACGTGCTGGTCAAATGGCAGTTGTCGTCCACCGCCGCCACCCTGCCGCCCTACGACGCGCCGCTGCTGCGCCGCGAACTCGACCTCTTCCCGGAATGGTTCATCGGCCGCCACCTCGGCATCGAACTCGACGCCAACGACAAACTGATGCTCGACCGGACCTTCAAGTTCCTGATCAACTCGGCGCTCAACCAGCCCAAGGTCTTCGTCCATCGCGACTTCATGCCGCGCAACCTGATGGTCGTTGAAAGCGCGCAGACGCTAACGCCGGGCATCATCGACTTTCAGGACGCGGTCTACGGCCCGATCACCTACGACATCGTCTCGCTGTTCCGCGACGCCTTCATTTCCTGGGAGGAAGAGCAGGAAATCGACTGGGTCGTCCGCTACTGGGAAAAGGCCCGCGCCGCCGGCCTGCCGGTGCGCACTGACTTCGGCGCTTTCTGGCGCGACTACGAACTGATGGGCCTGCAGCGCCACCTCAAGGTGCTCGGCATCTTCTGCCGCCTCAACTATCGCGACGGCAAGGACAAGTACATCGCCGACCTGCCGCGCTTCATGACCTACGCCAAGAAGACCGCCAGCCGCTACCTGCAACTGAAACCGCTGCTCAACCTGCTCGACCGCCTCGACGGCCAGACCGAGCAGATCGGCTACCGCCGCTAAACGCCGATGAAAGCGATGATCCTCGCCGCCGGCCGCGGCGAACGCATGCGGCCGCTCACCGACCACACGCCGAAACCGCTGCTTGAGGCCGGCGGCAAGCCGTTGATCGTCTGGCACCTGGAGAAGCTGGCCGCCGCCGGTTTCCGCGAAGTGGTCATCAACCACGCCCACCTCGGCGAAAAGATCGAAAACGCGCTGGGCGACGGATCGCAGTGGGGACTCAGTATCGCCTACTCCCCGGAACCGCCGGGCGCACTGGAAACCGCCGGCGGCATCGCCCGCGCCTTGCCGCGGCTCGGCAACTCCCCCTTCCTGGTGGTCAATGGCGACGTCTACTGCGACGTCGCTTTTCCCGCCTTCGCCGGTCGCGCCTGCCCGCCCGGCGGCGCCCGCCTGCTGCTGGTCGACAACCCGGCGCACCACGGCGGCGGCGACTTCTCGCTGAGCGGCGAACGGATCGTTCCAGCCGATGGTGAGCAAACACTCACCTACGCCGGCATCGGCGTCTTTTCGCCGGCCATGTTCGACCATGTGCCGGCCGACCAGCCGATGAAGCTGCGTCCGCTGCTCGACGCGGCGATTGCCGCCGGCACGCTGACCGGGGAACGCCACGCCGGCCGTTGGGTCGACGTCGGCACACCACAACGGCTGGCCGAGCTGGATACCGAATTGCGCGCAGCACAGGCAGATTGAATTCCAATAGCATGGCGCTTTCAGCCCCTGGAGGAATGCCGCGATGACCGACTCACCCGTTTCCCGCCAGCACCACGCCAGCTTTGAAGGCCTGCGCCAACTCGACGACGCCGGCAACGAATACTGGCTGGCCCGCAAACTGGCAACAGCACTGGATTATTCGCAATACCGACACTTTCTTCCCGCCATCGAACGCGCCAGGATTGCCTGTGAACAAAGTGGCCAAGCTCCTTCCGACCATTTTGAGGATGTCCTCACAATGGTCGACATCGGCTCGGGGGCAAAACGGCAGATCGAAGACATCCGCCTCTCCCGCTATGCCTGCTACCTGATCGTCCAGAACGGCGACCCCTCGAAGCCGGTCATTGCCAACGGCCAGACTTACTTTGCCATCCAGACCCGCCGCCAGGAACTGGCGAACGACACCGCCTTCGGGCAACTGAGCGAAGACGAGAAGCGGCTCGCCATCCGCAACGAACTCGCACAACACAACAAATACCTTGCTGCCGCTGCCGCCGAGGCCGGCGTCGAAAGTGGCCTCGACTTCGCCGTTTTCCAGGACCATGGCTATCGCGGCCTGTACGGCGGGCTCGGTGCCAAGGCCATCCACGCTCGAAAAGGCTTGAAGAAAAGCCAGAAAATCCTCGACCACATGGGCAGCACCGAGCTGGCCGCCAACCTGTTCCGCGCCACGCAAACCGAGGAGAAATTGCGCCGCGACGGGGTCAAAGGCAAGCAGGAGGCGAACCAGACCCACCTCGCCGTCGGCCGGAAAGTACGCGAGACGATCAAGGAACTCGGCGGTACCATGCCGGAAGACCTGCCGACGCCCGAGCGCAGCATCCAGCAGATCGAGACCGCGCAGCAAAGAATCACCAAGAAAGACAACGACTGAATGACTCACGCCCACTTCATCGCCCGCCGCCAACGCTTGCTCAAAACCATCGGCGACGGCGTCGCCATCATCCCGACGGCGCCGGAGGTCGTGCGCAACCGCGACGCGCACTATCCCTACCGTTTCGACAGTTACTTCTGGTACCTGTCGGGCTTTCCCGAGCCGGAGGCGGTGATCGTGCTGGTCGGCGGCAAGCGGCCGAAGTCCATCCTGTTCTGCCGCGAGAAGCACGAGGAACGCGAAATCTGGGACGGCTACCGTTACGGGCCGCAGGCGGCCAAGGCGGCCTTCGGTTTCGACGCCGCGTACTCGATCGAGCAGTTCGACAAGAAGCTGCCCGAACTCCTGGCCGACCGCGACACGCTGTGGCACGCCGTCGGTCACGACGAGGCCTGGGATGCGCGCATTGCCAAGGCGCTCAACGCAGTCCGCGCACAGGCCCGCGCCGGCAAGCGGGCGCCGCGCGCGATCCACGACCTGCGCGCCGAACTCGACGCCATGCGCCTGCTCAAGGACGACGCCGAACTGGCCACCATGCAGCGCGCCGCCGACATCGCCAGCGCCGGCCACGCCCGCGCCATGCACGCCTGCCGGCCGGGCATGGCCGAGTACGAGCTGGAAGCCGAGCTGTCCTACGAGTTCCGCAAGCGCGGCGCCGACGGCCATGCCTACACGCCGATCGTCGCCGGCGGCGCCAACGCCTGCGTGCTGCATTACGTCAGCAACGACAAGCTGCTCAACGACAACACGCTGGTCCTGATCGACGCCGGCTGCGAGGTGCAGGGCTACGCCGCCGACATCACCCGCACTTTCCCTGTCGGCGGGCGCTTCAATGCGGCGCAGAAGGATGTCTACGAAATCGTGCTGGCCGCGCAGGCGGCCGCCATCGCCGCCACCGCGCCCGGCCGTCATTTCATGGAAGCGCACGACGCCGCCGTGCGCGTGCTGACGCGGGGTCTGATCGATCTGAAACTGCTGACCGGCGACCTCGACAACCTGATCGAGAAGGGCGATTACAAGCGCTATTACATGCACCGCACCGGCCACTGGCTCGGCCTCGACGTGCACGATGCCGGCGAATACAAGGCCGGCGACCAATGGACCGTGCTCCAGCCGGGCATGACGGTCACCGTCGAACCCGGCCTTTACCTGCGCCCGGCGGCCGACGTGCCGGCGGCGCTGGCCGGCATCGGCATCCGCATCGAGGACGACGCTCGCGTCACTGCATCCGGTTGCGAGGTTTACACCACGGCGCCGAAGACGGTCGCCGAGATCGAGGAGGTGATGCGCCATGACTGACGCCGTCGCAACCGTCGACATCCTGATCCTCGGCGCCGGCCCGGTCGGTATGACGCTGCACCGGGCGCTCGCCGCCGGCGGCCGGCAAGCGCTGCTCGTCGACCGGCGACCGCCGGCCGCGCTGCAGGCCGACCCGCGCGCCCTGGCGCTGTCGCACGGCGCGCGCGAATTGCTGGAAACGCTCGGCGCCTGGCCGGCGAAGGCGGCGACGCCGATCGAGACGATCCACATTTCGCAACGCGGCGGCTTCGGGCGTACCCTGATCGACCGCGCCGAACACAACCTGCCGGCGCTCGGCTACGTCGTCCGCTACCGCGACCTGGCCGGTGCGCTGGCCGCCGGCATTGCTCCCGAGGCGCTGCTCGCCGACGCCGAAATCCTCGCCCTGGCGCCCGACGCTGACGGCGTGACGGTCACCCTGCGCCATGGCGGCGCGCTGCGCAAACTGCGCGCCCGCACCCTGGTGCATGCCGAAGGCACGCCGTTCGACGATCCGTCCACCTTGGTCGGCGACTACCAGCAGCAGGCGGTGATCTGCGAAGTGACGCCGCTTTCCGGCCACCAGCGGCGCGCCTGGGAGCGCTTCACGCCGGACGGCCCGCTCGCCCTGCTGCCGCTGGGCGACGAATATTCGATCGTGTTCACGCTGCCGCCGGCCAAGGCCGACGCGGTGATGGCGCTCGACGACGCCGGCTTCATCGCCGCCCTCGAAACCCAGTTCCAGCGCGGCCTGCGCTTCGCCAAACCGGGACCGCGCCACCGCTTCCCGCTCGCCCTGCGCATGCGCGACACGCTGGTCAGGGAACGCGAAGTCTGGGTCGGCAACAGCGCCCAGACCCTGCACCCGGTATCCGGCCAGGGGTTCAACCTCGGCCTGCGCGACGCCTGGCAACTGGCCGAAGTGCTGCTCGACGGCGACGATCTCGGCCGCTACCCCGGCCTGCGCCGCCTTGACCGGCGAGGCGGCGCCCTGTTTACCGACCAGGTCGTGCGCGCCTTTTCCAACGATTTCCCGCCCCTGCGCGCGGCGCGCGGCCTCGGCCTGCTTGCCCTCGACCTCTGCCCCGCGGCACGTCGTTTCGTCGCCCGGCGGATGATCTGGGGCGCCCGCGCCTGGCCCTGAAACCATCGCGCCAGACCGGGCGGAATGCCGCGGCGGCGGGAAATTCGGGTTAAAGTTCGGGCTGCCCGTCACCGAAGCCCCGCATGAACCCCAGTACCGCCTGGTTTCTCGCCTGCCGCCCGAAAACCCTCACCGTATCGCTGTCGCCGGTTCTTGTCGGCACCGCCATCGGCTGGCATGAAGCCGGACACCTGCTCTGGCTGCCGCTGCTCGCCGCGGCGCTCGGCGCGGCGCTGATCCAGATCGGCACCAACCTGTTCAACGACGTCGGCGACTACCTGCGCGGCATCGACCGCCCGGGGCGCTTCGGTCCCCGGCGCGCCACCGCGGAAGGCTGGCTGACGCCGGCCGCGGTGCGTGTCGGCGCCTGGATCAGCTTCGCGCTGGCCTTCCTCTGCGGCATCTATCTCGTTGCCCATGCCGGCTGGCCGATCGTCGTCATCGGACTTTGCTCGCTCTACGCCGGCTGGTCCTACACCGGCGGACCACGGCCGATCGCCTACGGTCCGTTCGGCGAGTTCTTCGTCCTCGTCTTCTTCGGCATCGTCGCCGTCGGCGGCAGCCACTACCTGCAGGTACCGGCCTGGTCGCCGCTCGCCCTGCTCGCCGGCGGCCTGCTCGGCCTGCACGCGGCGGCGGTGATCACCGTCAACAACTACCGCGACCTCGACACCGACCGCGACGCCGGTCGCCGCACGCTCGCCGTCCGCCTCGGCCGCCCCGCCACCTGCCGCCTCTACATCGCGGAAATGTTGCTACCCTACCTGCTGCTCGCCCTGCTCGCCGCACCGCTCGGCGCCTACGCCGCCCTGCCCGTGCTCACCCTGCCGCTCGCCCTGCTGCTCTGCCGGCGCTTTCTCGGCACGCCGCCCGGCCCGGCGTTCAACGGCATCCTCGCGGCCACCGCGGCGCACCAACTGGGTTTCGCCGCGCTGCTCGCGCTGACCTTCATCCGCCCCTGACCCTTCGCCCTGCCAGGAGACCCCATGACCACCGACATCGAAGAAATCCACCGCGCCATGCGCGAAGCCGACTGCCTGGCGACGCCGGCCGAGGTGAGCAGCGCGCTCGACCGCATGGCGGTCGACATCACCGCCGCGCTGGCCGACAACAACCCGCTCGTGTACACGGTGATGAACGGCGGCCTGATCTTCGCCGGCCGGCTGCTGTCGCGCCTGCACTTCCCGCTCGAAACCTCCTACCTGCACGCCAGCCGCTACGGCCAGCAACTGAAAGGCAACAGCCTGCTCGACTGGCGCGTGCGGCCGACCCAGGACCTGAAGGGGCGCACCGTGCTGGTCCTCGACGACATCCTCGACGAAGGCCACACGCTGCAGGCGATCTGCCAGCACCTGAATGACGAAGGCGCGGCGCGTGTGCTCACCGCGGTGATGGTGCACAAGGTGCACGACCGCAAGGCCGTGCCCGGCATGCGCGCCGACTTTTCCGGGCTCGACATCGCCGACCGTTACCTGTTCGGCTGCGGCATGGACTACAAGGGCTACTGGCGCAACGCGCCGGGCATCTACGCGCTCAAGGGACACTAAGCGGGCGGATCAGAATTCGACGCTGAGGCTGGCGCCGACGCCATGTTCGCGGCGCCCGGCAGCGAATTGCCCGGCGTAGTCGATCCCCAGCCTGGCCGTCGGCGACAGCGCCACCCGCAGGCTGGCCGCCACGGCCAGCGCATTGCGCGCCAGCGGCACCCCGGCATTGACGAAACGCTCTCCGCCAGCGAAGGCCAGTCGGCTCTCCGGCGTCAGGTCGCCGGCCGCATGCTGCCAGGCCAGGCTGGCCGACCATTGCCCCTTGCTCGTACCAAGTACGACATCCCGGCTTGCCCGCAGCCCCAGCGAGCCGGTGGCGACCGATGCGCTGGCAGCGCGCCCCATCAGATTGAACACGCCGCCACCCTTTTCGCTGAACGCCTCGCGCCGCAGGCCGGTGAAGGCCAGACCGGCAAACGGCGCCAGCTGCGTCCGGCCGGCGGTGATCTCGTAAGCCAGTTCGCCGAAGAGCTGCCAGTCGTCGGCCGTGTAGTGAGCGCTTGCACTTGCCTGCGGCAGATTGCGTCGCGTGGACAGGGCATGGTGTCCGTAGCCCGCGCCAAGACGCAGGCCCAGTTTGCCCCGGCGCATCCCGGCATGGACCCCGAGCCGATAGCTTCCGGTATCGGCTCGGGCGTTCGCCGTCCTGAGCTTGCCGTCCTCGTGACCGACCAGGAAACCGAGCGTCCAGCCAGCGTCGAGCACGCTGTCACCGCCGACGAAAAAGCCGTCGCCATCGTTGTCGTAGCTGGCGGCGTTGCCATCGCTGGCCCCCCGCCCGCGCCGCCCGAACACTTGACCCCAGGTGCGCGGCGCCGTCGCCGACTGCGTTTCGACCAGACGCAGACGATCCAGCGCCGCATCGCGCTGAACCTGACCGGCGGCGAGCAATACGCCGCCGGCGGTCGGGTGGATGTCGCCGGAGAGCGCCGCGAACAAGGGGCCGGCGACAAAACCGGCGGGGGCGGCCAGCACCTGCGCGTACAGCGGATTGGCCGGCGCCAGACTGTCGATACCGGCGGCGGTCTGCTGCTCGTTGAAGTTGCGCCCAGCGCTCGCGAAGGGCAGACGTTCGATGCCCAGGGTGACGCGGTCAGCGGCATAGCTCAGGCGGGGCCGGAAGAAAGCATAGGGCGACAGCGCGCCGGCGAACTGCCCTTCGATGCCGCCGCCGCCGCCGCCGGCACTCAGGAAAGTATAGGCATGCCGACCGGCCGCGGCGGCGACGAAGGTCTCCAGCGCGACGCCGGTGTCCTCGGCCTGCACGCCGACCTGTCCGCCGACCAGGGTCGCCTTGCCGGCCACCGCCAGGCGATCGGAACGCCCATCGCCGCTGATTTCGACGGCGAGCAGCGAGCCTGACTCGAAGCGCGCGTCGCCGGCAACGCTCAGCGTGCCGATCGACGCCCCCGGCGCCACCGTGCCGCCGGCCTGCGCCAGCAGCGAGCCGATCCGGCCGTTGCCGCCCAGGATGCCCTGGCCGTAGACCGCAACGGCACCGCTCAGCGCGCCATCGACGCGCAGACGCCCGGCCTCGACCCGGGTTTCGCCACCGTAGCTGTTGTTGCCGGTCAGCCGCAATTCGCCGGCACCGCGCTTGGTCAGGCCGTTTTCATAGGTCGCGGCGAGCAGGCTGGCGATCCGCGCTTCCTGGACGAGGTACTCCTGCGCCAGCCCCTGGACGTTGGCCGCCGCCACTTCCCGGGCCAGGGTCTCGTCGTCCGGATAACGGCTGGCGAGGAAACGCTCGAAGCGCGCCAGATCGGGCCCCAAGGGCAACCAGGCCTCAAGCTTGCCGTATTCCTTGACGATCGTCGAAGCCAGCGGATCGTTCTCGACCGCTGCCAGCGCCGTCCAGAAGCCGGCGTAGGGCGGCGTCGCACGCGCCACCATCAACTGCCGGGCAAGCACCCTGGCCTGGCTCGCCAGCGGTCGATATTCCACGTAAAGGCGTTCGCTCAGGCTCGCGGTATCGACGCTGGCCCAGCCGTTTCCCCACCCCATGTCGATCTTGCGTTGTCGCCAGGCCGCAATCTCCACCTGCGCTTCCGCCTGACGCTGGCGCAGCGCGGCATCGCCGATGTCGTTGGCCCAGACATCGAGCGTGCCGGCGGGCAGGTCGGCGACCAGGCGGCTCATCAACTGGCCGGGACCGTCCATCGCCTTCTGCAGGTCGATCAGCCCCCAGCCGTAGACTTCGTCGACGCCGGGCGCCCCGAGGTCGCGCGCCGTCGTCTTGAGGATCTGCGCGAGATCGCCGTTGGCAAGATAGGGATAGCGCCCCTTCAAGACCCCGATGGCGCCGGAAACGAAGGGGCCGGCCATCGACGTGCCGCTTAACGCCTCGTAGGCGGCAAGCGGATCGCGTACCGGATCGCCGGCCTGCAGCCCCGAGATGTCGCCGGTCGCCACCGAACTGTTGATGGCGCTGCCGGGCGCGGCGACGCAGTAATACCTGGTGTAGCCGCAGATCGTCGAAAAACCGCTGGCCTGCAGGCCGCTGGCGGTACGCGCCAGACTCATCGTCGTGATCCAGTTGTTTTCGATCCCGGGAACGAAGCTCGCCAGACCGGCCATCGCATCGGGCTGCTGCCCGCTTTCGTTGCCGGCCGAAAACTCGACGACGATGCCGCTGCGCGCCGCCTGCAGCGCGCCGTCGTAGGCGCCGCCGGCCGGCGTCCCGAGCAGGGACTGGATTTCGAGGAACTGCTTGCCGGCATCGACGAACTGCCAACCGCCGCCCCAGGTGATGCCGATTCCCCAGCTGTTGGTGATGACATCGACCCGGCTGTCGATCATCGCCCGCCAGGCCGCCAGGTAGGTGCCGCCGTCGTTGCCGCGGACGATGCCGTCCTCCGGTCCGGGATCGCCGACGTCGGCGGCGAAGACGCGCGCGGCGAAGGCCACCCCCTGCATGACGCCGGGGCGACCGGCGACCGTGTCGCGGTTCGCCGCCGCAATGCCGGCGACGTGTGTGCCATGCGTGGCAATCCCGCCATAGCCGTTGATATAGAGTTGCCCGTCGTAGACGAAGGGGTCGCCGGCGCGGAATGGCAGATAGGGGTCGTCGTAGGTACGGATGCCGCGCGTGGTGATGAAGCTCAGCTTGGGATCGCCGGCAACGCTGGCGGCAAATTCGGGATGGGCGCTCCATACCGGCTGGTCGAGCACGCCGATGCGCGCGCCCAAGCCGGCGTAACCCTGAGCATAGGCGTATTCGGCACGAATCGCGGCGAGGCCCCAGTTGCCGTTGAATTCGGCATCGGCCCGCCAACTTGCCGCTGCCTGCTCGCGATCCGCGCTCAGACTGCCGTCGGCGGCGTACCAGGATTGGGCGAGCGCCGCCCGCGCCGGCAGCAAGCCGGCGCAGACCAGCAGCAGCATGGCGGTCGATCGGTAAGCACCGCGCAGACCTTGCCCCCGAGCCGCTATTTCCGCAGACATCATTTCCCCTTTTGCTTCCGCCATCCGGCCCTTGCCGACATTCCCCGATGCCTGGTGCGCCGCTCCCGGCGACGACATTACCATGGCATTGCCGGGCGCCGCCACCGGATAGCCCTGTGCCAGGATAGGCCGCGACGAAGATCCCGGCATGCCGGCAAACGCCGGCAAGTCCGAAACTGACTATTTTTTAGGCAGCGATTCAGCTATAATCCGCCCCTTCCCCGTTTGTCCCGCCCCCGCCCGTTCGCCCATGGATTTCGTCGGTTTCACCCTGCGCAACAATCTCTTCGTTGCACCCATGGCGGGTGTCACCGATCGCCCCTTCCGCCAGTTGTGCAAGAAGCTGGGCGCCGGACTGGCGGTGTCCGAGATGGTGACCTCGAACTCGCTGCTCTACGGCAGCGCCAAGACGCTGCGCCGGGCCAACCACGTCGGCGAAGTGGCGCCGATCTCGGTGCAGATCGCCGGCGCCGATCCGCAGATGATGGCCGAAGCGGCGAAACACAACGTCGATAATGGCGCCCAGATCATCGACATCAACATGGGCTGCCCAGCCAAGAAGGTGTGCAACGTGATGGCCGGTTCGGCGCTGATGCAGGACGAGCAACTGGTCGGCCGCATTCTCGACGCCGTCGTCGCCGCCGTGCCGAATACCCCGGTGACGCTGAAATTCCGCACCGGCTGGAACCTCGCCAACAAGAACGCGCCGACCATCGCCCGCATCGCCGAGAGCGCCGGCGTGCGCGCCGTCGCCATCCACGGCCGGACGCGCTGCCAGCAATACACCGGCGAAGCCGAGTACGACACCATCGCCATGGTCAAGACGCTGATCCGGATTCCGGTAATTGCCAACGGCGACATCACCACCCCGGAAAAAGCCAGATACGTCCTCGACCACACCGGCGCCGACGGCGTCATGATCGGCCGCGCCGCGCAGGGCCGCCCCTGGCTGTTCCGCGAGATCGAACACTATCTGAAGACCGGCGAGCATCTGCCGCCGGCCAGCGTTGCCGAAATCCACGGCATTCTCCTCGCCCACCTGGAAGACCTTTACGACTTCTACGGGCTGGAAACGGGCGTCAAGGTCGCCCGCAAGCACATCTCCTGGTACACCAAGGGACTGGTCGGCTCGGCCGCCTTCCGCCGGGTGATGAATACCTTGCCGACCATCGAACAACAGAGGCAGGCGGTCGATGAATTCTTCCGCCACCAGGCCGCAGCAGGGGAACACCTGCATTACGAAGACACTTCGGACCATCAGGATAGGGAGGCGTTGGCAGCATGAGCCAACATGACTTGGGGCGGTGCGTGATCAACGCACTGGAGCAGTATTTCCGGGACCTCGACGGCGAAAAGCCGGCGGCGATCTACGACATGGTCCTGAAGAGCGTCGAAAAACCGATGCTTGAACTGGTGCTGGCCAAGGCCGGCACCAACCAGACACTGGCGGCGGAGATGCTGGGCATCAACCGCAACACGCTACGCAAGAAACTCACCGAACATCAACTTCTGTAAATCGCCATGACCATCAAGCAAGCGCTGATTTCCGTCTCCGACAAGACGGGTGTACTCGAATTCGCCCAGGGCCTCGCCGCCCAGGGCGTCAAGCTGTTGTCCACCGGCGGCACCGCCAAGATGCTGCGCGACGCCGGCCTCGCCGTCACCGAAATCGGCGACTACACCGGCTTCCCGGAAATGCTCGACGGCCGCGTCAAGACCCTGCACCCGAAGGTGCATGGCGGCATCCTCGCCCGTCGCGACCTGCCGGAGCACCTGGCGACCATTGAAGAACATGGCATCCCGACCATCGACCTGGTCTGCGTGAACCTCTACCCGTTCGCCGCCACCATCGCCAAGGCCGGCGTGACGCTGGCCGACGCCATCGAGAACATCGACATCGGCGGCCCGGCCATGGTCCGCTCGTCGGCCAAGAACTACGCCGGCGTGGCCATCGTCACCGACCCGGCCGACTACCAGCCGCTGCTCGACGAAATGAAGGCCAATGGCGGCGCCCTGCAACTCGGCACCCGCTTCAACCTGGCCAAGAAGGCGTTCACCCACACTGCCCGCTACGACAGCATGATCGCCAACTGGCTGACCGGCCTCGACGAAGGCGCCGAAGCCCAACCGGAAGCCGCCGCGCCGGTCCCGGCCGTGTTCCCGGCCAAGCTGCAACTGGCCTTCGACCGCGTCGAAACCCTGCGCTACGGTGAAAACTCGCACCAGTCCGCCGCCTTCTACCGCGACACCATCGCCCTGCCGGGCAGCATCGCCAATTACACCCAGCTGCAGGGCAAGGAACTGTCCTACAACAACATCGCCGACTCGGACGCTGCCTGGGAATGCGTCAAGGCCTTCGAAGCGCCGGCCTGCGTCATCATCAAGCACGCCAACCCCTGCGGCGTGGCAGTCGACAGCAAGCTGCTGCGCGCCTACGAAAAGGCCTTCCTGACCGATTCGACCTCGGCCTTCGGCGGCATCATCGCCTTCAACGGCGAAGTCGGCATCGACGTGGTCAACGCCATGAACGAGCGCAAGCACTTCGTCGAAGTGCTGATCGCCCCGTCCTTCACCGCCGAAGCCAAGGCCGCCCTGGCCGCCAAGGCCAACCTGCGCGTGCTCGAAGTGCCGCTGGGCCGTGACCTCAACAAGCTGGAACTGAAGCGCGTCGGTGGTGGCCTGCTGGTGCAGACCGCCGACGACTTCACCGCCCAGGTCAAGGACCTGAAGGTGGTGACCAAGGTGCAGCCCACCCTGCGCCAGATCGAAGACCTGCTCTTCGCCGAGCGCGTCGCCAAGTTCGTCAAGTCCAACGCCATCGTCTTCTGCGGCGGCGGCATGACCTTGGGCGTCGGCGCCGGCCAGATGAGCCGCGTGGACTCCACCAAGATCGCCTGCATCAAGGCGCAGAACGCCGGCCTCGAACTGAAGGGTTCGGTCGTCGCTTCGGATGCCTTCTTCCCGTTCCGCGACGGCCTGGATGTGCTGGCCGAGGCCGGCGCCAAGGCGGTCATCCAGCCGGGTGGCTCGATGCGCGACGAGGAAGTCATCGCGGCGGCAGACGAACACGGCATCGCGATGGTCTTCACCGGCGCCCGCCACTTCCGCCATTAATTTCGTTCTCGGTACGCCCGTGACTTTGTCGACTTCGCCTTGCCGTGCTGATAGCACTGTCTGCGGCTCGTCTTCGCGTCACGAGCGCCCCGTGAACGAAATCACGCTCTGGTATAACAAGGAAAAACCATGAAACTACTGGTTATCGGCTCCGGCGGTCGCGAGCACGCCATGGCCTGGCGCCTGGCGCAGACGCCCGGCCTGCAGAAGGTTTACGTCGCCCCTGGCAACGCCGGCACGGCGCGCGAGCATGAACTGGAGAACGTGAATATCACCGATCCGGTGGCGCTCGCCGATTTTGCCGAGCAGAACAAGATCCACCTGACGCTGGTCGGCCCCGAGGCGCCGCTGGCGGCCGGCGTGGTCGATATCTTCCGTGCCCGCGGCCTGAAAATCTTCGGCCCGACCAAGGCGGCCGCCCAGCTCGAATCCTCCAAGGATTTCGCCAAGCGTTTCATGGCCCGCCACAACATCCCGACCGCCGGCTTCGAGACCTTCTCCGATGCCGCCGCCGCCCACGCCTACATCGACCAGCGCGGCGCGCCGATCGTCATCAAGGCCGACGGCCTTGCCGCCGGCAAGGGTGTCGTCGTCGCCATGAGCCTCGAAGAAGCGCACGCCGCGATCGACGACATGCTGTCCGGCAACAAGCTCGGCGATGCCGGCGCCCGCGTCGTCATCGAGGATTTCCTCGACGGCGAGGAAGCCAGCTTCATCGTCATGGTCGACGGCAAGAATGTCCTCGCGCTGGCCTCCAGCCAGGACCACAAGCGCATCTTCGACGGCGACCAGGGCCCGAACACCGGCGGCATGGGCGCCTATTCGCCCGCCCCCTGCGTGACGCCGGAAGTGCACGCCAAGGCGATGCGCGAGATCATCCTGCCGACGGTACGCGGCATGCTCGCCGACGGCATCCCATTCACCGGCTTCCTCTACGCCGGCCTGATGATCGGCAAGGACGGCTCGGTCAAGACGCTGGAATTCAACTGCCGCATGGGCGACCCGGAAACCCAACCGATCCTGATGCGCCTCAAGTCCGACTTCGTCAAACTGCTCGAGCACGGCATCAACGGCACGCTCGACCAGATCGAAGCCGAATGGGACCGCCGCGTCGCACTCGGCGTCGTGCTCGCCGCCGCCAACTACCCGGAAACGCCGAAGAAGGGCGACGTCATCGTCGGCCTGCCCAAGGGCAACAGCTTCGGTGACGACTGCCACGTCTTCCACGCCGGCACCACCGACCGGGACGGCCAGGTCGTCACCAACGGCGGCCGCGTGCTGTGCGTCACGGCGCTCGGCGAAAACGTCAGGCTCGCCCAGAAAGCCGCCTACGAAGCCGCCGCCCAGATCAGTTGGGACGGCCTGCAATACCGCAAGGACATCGGCCACCGCGCGATCAGCCGCTAAGCAGACGCGCCCCAGGCGCCAACGGCCGACCCGAGGTCGAACCTCGCGTCGGCCGTTTTTTCAAGGAATCAAAATTCAAACCGAGCCGCCCGTCGAGGCCAGGCCGCGAATAATGGTGTTTGGCTATTCTTGGTGAAGCCTATCCCCGCTGCTCATGGAATCGACCACTTCAAACGGGCCAACGATACCTGGGGCCATCCGGTCGGTGACGCTGTGCTGCACGATGTTGCCGGACTGCTGCGTTCGACGTTGCGAACGAGCGATTTATCAGTCGCATCGGTGGCAACGAGTTTCCTGTCATCCAGCCGGCGACCAGTCTGGAACAGGCGGTCGGGGTGGCCAAAAAAAACCGCGTTTGACGGTCGGCAAAGCCTCGCTGGCGCCGGTCGCTTACGTGACGCTGTGCATCGGCGTGCATCTGCCTGTGGCCGACGATGCCAATGCCGAAGGCTGGCGGGCATAACCGGGTTGTCTGGCGCCTGGCGGACTGAGGGTCAGGCAAGCCGGTTGCTGGCTGTTCGGGGGCGCGCGCCTCAGGCGTGTCGACTGCCAACCAGGGCCGGAATCTGTTCGGCCGGCACGGCGGGGCTGCAGTAGAACCCCTGGTATTCGTCGCAGCCATGGTGCCGCAGGAAGGCGACCTGTCCCTCGGTTTCGACGCCCTCGGCAATCACCTTGTGTTCTAGCTCGGCGGCGATGCCGATAACCATGCGGGCGATGGCCGCATCGTTGCTGCTGGTTTCCAGGTCGCGCACGAAGGCCCGATCGATCTTGATCTTGTCGATCGGGAAACGTTTCAGATAGGACAGGCTGGAATAACCGGTACCGAAATCATCGATCGACAGGCTGACGCCTATCCCCTTCAACGCCTCCATCAGCAGGATCACCCGTTCCGGGTCCTCGACGATGACGCTTTCGGTGATTTCAAGTTCGAGCAGGGGCGGCGGCAGGCCGCTCCGGGCCAGCACGTCGCGCACCAGTTCGACGATGTCGGTGCCATGGAACTGAATCGCCGAAAGATTGACCGCCACCACCTTGGGCGGCATGCCGGCATCCTGCCAGGCCTTGTTCTGGCGGCAGGCTTCCTCCAGCACCCAGGCACCAATCGGCAGGATCAGCCGGGTTTCTTCGGCGATCGGGATGAAGCGGCTCGGCGCCACCAGGCCGAGTTCGGGGTGCTGCCAGCGCAGCAGCGTTTCGAAACCGACGATCCAGCCGCTGCGCAGATCGACCTGCGGCTGGTAATGCACCGACAGTTCGCCCCGCCCCAGCGCGCTGCGCAGGTCGCTTTCCAGGCGCAGGCGCTCGGTGACACGCTGGTTCATGTCGGCCGAGAAGAAGCGGAAATTGTTCGGACCAAAACTTCGGGCGTGGTGCAGCGCGGTGTCAACATTGCGTAACAGGACGGCGGTTTCGTTGCCATCCTCGACCAGGCGGCAGATGCCGGCTGAGGTGCTGAAGACGACATCGTTGCCTTCGATGCCGATGGGGCGTGCAAGGTTGTCGAGCAGCTTGCGAACGACGGCTTCCGGGGCTTCCCGGTCAACATTGTCCTGGTCGAGCAAAATGCCGAACTGGTCGCCGCCGAGCCGGCCCAATGCATCGCCGTCGGCCAGCGAGCGATTGAGGCGGGCCGCCATGCGGCGCAGCACGGCATCGCCAGCGTGGTGGCCGAAGGCATCGTTGATCCGGCTTAACTGGTCGTCCAGGTCTACCAGCAACAGCAGGCCGTGGCGGCCGGCTGTCAGCCAGTCGTCGATCAGGCGGGAAAAGCCCTGGCGGTTGGGTAGCGCGGTCAACTGGTCGAAATGGGTCAGCGATTCGATACGCGCTTCGGCCGCCTTGCGTTCGCTGAGATCGGCAACGAATACCGACCAATTCACCAGTTTCCCGGCATCGTTGCGGATGGCACTGACCTGGCATTCGACGGGCAGGCTGCTGCCGTCCTTGCGCCTGGCCGAGAGCTCGCCCTGCCAGCGCCCCTGGGTTTCCAGCGCCCGGAACATCGTTTCCAGCGTGGCTGGTGTTTCGCTGCCTTCGACGATGAAGCGTGGCTGACGGCCTTTCAGGTCATTCAGTTCATAGCCACTGATCGCCGTAACGGCCCGGTTGATGGTCAATACCCGGCGCTCGCTGTCGAGGATCAATACAGCGTCGTTGACGTGGTCGAAAAAATGCGTGATCAGGCGTTGCCGCTCTTCCGCTTCGTAGCGTTCGCTCATGTCCCAGGCGACGCCGGTCAGGCCGCGAATCTCGCCGGCATCGCCATAAACCGGGACGCGCAGGAATTCGAATGGCAGGCGGCGATCCTGTAGTTGCAGCCAGACAAGTTGGCGCACCGGCGCGCCCTTGCGATAGGCCTCGAGTTGCCCCTGGCGCAACTGCCCGGCTTCCTCGGCGGAGAACAGTTGTTCGACGGTGCTGCCGATGACCTCGTTCATCGGGCGCTGGCGATAGCGACAGAAGGCTTCGTTGACCGCCATGAAGCGGCCGTCGTTGTCGAGCAGCCAGGCAGGGTCGGGAATCGAATCAAGCAGGGCGCGCGATTCGCGGGTTTTTTCAGCGTAGGCCCGGGTCATTTCCTCAGCCAGTGCCTCGGCTTTACGGTAGCCGCGCGACCAGGCGCGCAGCAAGGCAAGCAGCGACGCCAGCAGAAGCAGGCCAAGGACGCCGTAGATACTGGCCCGGCGCCGCCACTCGGCGAGGACCTCGGTACTGGAAAAGCCGACGGTGACGACGAACGGCATGCCTTCGACGGCACGATAGATGAAAACCCGCGACTTGCCGTCGAGCAGGCTCATCTGCCGGAAACTCCCGGTCTGCGCACCGTTCTGCAGGCGTTGCGGAATTGGACTGTCGGGCAGGTGCAGGCCTTGTCGGGCGGGCAATTCAGGCCAGCGGGCGAAGAGGTGCATGTCGCGACTCCACAGGGCGATGACGCCCTGGCGGCTGATCTTCAAGGCCTGGTAGTAGTGTTCAAAATGGTCTGCCCGCAGCGTGGCCAGGACGATGCCGGCAAAGCGGCCGCTGGCGTCTTCCAGGCGTCGAGCCAGAACCAGCACGATATTGCCCGTGACACGCGAGACCAGTGGCTCGGAAACTGCCAGGCTGTCGGCGGGGCCGTCGCGCAGGCGGATGAAATAGTCGCGGTCGGCAATATTCACGGGGGCCAGTCTGCCGCTTGCGTCGTACAGGTAATTACCCGCCGCGTCGGCAACCCGAAAGCTGTGCACCTCGGGCGATTGCGTCATGTAGCGATGCAGTTGCGCCTCGATCGGCGGACGGGCCTGGCGGGTGACGACGGCAGACTGGTAGCGGAGGACGAAGTCGGTCAGGTGCTGGTCGATCTGGTGCACCGAGCCGAGGAAATGTCCCTCCAGAAGCTTGCTCAGGGCGCTACCCAGATGCTCGGCCGCCTGAAGCTCACGTTCGCGAGACTGCTGCAGATCGACTGCCACCCAGCCAAGCAGACCCAGATAAAGTGCGGCAACAAGAAACGCACCGAAGCGCCAGGACCTGCTTGCTGCCATGTTGCTCCCTGAATTTGCTTTTTTTCACAAGTCTAGCATAGGCCTGTCGTTCCTCTTTTCCGCTGTATCGACGGCTGTAGATCGCGTTTTCGCGGAGATCTGAGCCGTCGAAGATGGCGGGCCGCCCGAACGATGACTGGAGCCCTGACATACAAGCCATTCTGACCTGACACAGCCGCGGCCTGGGGGCTGCCATCGCCGCCGAATTGCTCGGTCGCAGTATTCCACTCCTTGCGTTGCAGGCGTTGGCGGAAAAAGGGCGAGCACCGTCTGAGAGGGGCAAAGCCCCGAGTTGCGCAGCCCCCGCCAACGACGAGTAGCGCAGGATACCCGCGCAGCGGGCACCGACCTAGGGTCTCTTCTTCTTTGGCAATTTTCTTCTTGGCGAAACAAGAAGAAAGTACGCCCGCCGGTCAACGGCGGAACCCAGCGCTTCAGAAAACCACAACGCCAACGAGTCAGAAAGCGAAACGCAGCAGTTCAGAACCCTGAACGCCAAAAACCTCAGTCAAACGTCCGCAGCGACAAACTCACCGAAAGCTGCGCCCCGACCCACCCCAGCACCGCCCCGACCCCGGCCAGCGCGCCGATTTCGGCGAGCGTCGGGGCGTGCAGCGCGAAACTGGCGCCGTAGAGGGCGGCGAGTTCGCCGACCGGGCCGGCGAGCAGTCGCAGGGCGCCGATCACCAGGGCGGCGGCGAGCAGACCGCCGAGGGCACCCTGCAGGGCGCCGAAGTAGTAGAAGGGACGGCGGATGAAGGCGTCGGTGGCGCCGATCATGCGCGCCACTTCGATTTCCGCCGCCTGGGCCATGACTTGCAGGCGGATGGTGTTGAAGGTGACGGCGATCAGGCCGGCGCCGAAGAGGCCGGCGAGGAGCAGCAGAGCCAGCTTGCCGAGGCGCAGGAAGGCGTCGAAACGCTTGATCCAGGCGGCGTCGAGCTGGACGTGGGCAACCCTGGGCCAGTCGGCGAATTCGGCGCGCAGCGCTTCCAGGGTTTCCGGCGAGGTGTCGCGCGGCTCGACAATGAAGGCGTCGGGCAACGGGTTGCGCGGCAGGCTGGCGACGATTTCCGCCATGTCGCCGTTTTCCTTGAGCCGACGCAACGCTTCGTCGCGCGGCACGAAGGTGGTGCGGACGCCGGGCTGGGCGCGCAGGCGCTGCTCGATCTCGGCGACTTCGGCCTTGCTGGCGCCGACTTCCATGAAGACGCTGACCTGCTGCACGGCGGTGGCGTCGCGGCCGAGGTCGCGCAGGCTGTCGAGGGCAACATAGCCGAAGGCGGGCAGGGTCAGGGCGATGCCGATGGCGAGCAGCGACAGCAGGGTGTTGAGCGGTGCCGCAAAGAGGCGGCGGAGGGCCCGCCCGAAAGCGGCGCGATGCTGCGACAGCCAGCGTCTCATACGACTCTCCCGTGATCGAGGCGCAAGGCGTTGTCGCCGCAGTGTTCGACCCAGGCCTGGTCGTGGGTGGCGACGACGACGGTGACGCCGACGCGATGGAAGTCGGCGAACAGGTCGCGGATGTCCTGCGCCGACTCGCGGTCGAGGTTGGCGGTGGGTTCGTCGGCGAGCAGCACGGTCGGCCGGTTGACGACGGCGCGGGCAATCGCCAGGCGCTGCTGTTCACCGCCGGAGAGGGCGATCGGGTGGGCTTTCTCGCGCGCCAGCAGGCCGACCTTGTCGAGCGCCGCCTGGGCCCGGCGCACCGCCTCGCGGTGCGGCAGGCCGGCAATCTGCAGCGGCAGCAGCACGTTGTCGAGGGCGCTGCGATCGAAGAGCAGTTTCTGGTCCTGGAAGATCAGGCCGAAGTGGCGGCGCACATAGGGAATCGCGCTGCGGCGCAGAGCTGACAGGTTCTGCCCGTTGACCACCAGGCTGCCGGAGGTCGGCCGTTCGATCGAGGCGATCAGCTTGACCAGCGTCGTCTTGCCGGCGCCGGAGTGGCCGGTGATCAGCACCAGTTCGCCGGCGCGGATCTCGAAGCTGACGCCGTGCAGCGCTTCGAAGCCGCTGGCGTAGCGCTTGGTCAGTTGGCTGGCGACGATCATTGGTCGAACAGGGCATCCACGAAATCGCGCGCCGAGAAGGGGCGCAGGTCGTCGATCTGCTCGCCGACGCCGATGAAGCGGATCGGCTTCGGGCACTGCCGGGCGATCGCCGCGACAACGCCGCCCTTGGCGGTGCCGTCGAGCTTGGTCAGGACGAGGCCGGTGACGTTGACCTCCTTGTCGAAGGCCCTGACCTGCTGCAGCGCGTTCTGGCCGATGTTGGCGTCGAGCACGAGCAGGGTTTCGTGCGGGCCTTCCGGCTCGACCTTCTGGATGACGCGGCGGACCTTGGCGATCTCGTCCATCAGGTGCAGTTGCGTCGGCAGGCGGCCGGCGGTGTCGGCCAGCACGACGTCGATGCCGCGGGCGCGGGCCGCTGACACGGCGTCGAAGATGACCGCCGCCGGGTCGCCGGATTCCTGGGCGATCACCGTCACGTTGTTGCGTTCGCCCCAGGTCTGCAGTTGTTCACGGGCGGCGGCGCGGAAGGTGTCGCCGGCGGCGAGCAGCACGCTCTTGCCCTGGGTCTGGAAATACTTGGCCAGCTTGCCGATCGAGGTCGTCTTGCCGGCACCATTGACCCCGGCGATCATGATCACGTAGGGTTTGTGGGTACTCACATCGAGCGGCTGCTCGAGCGGCGCCAGGGTTTCGTACAGGGCATCGGCCAGTGCCCGCTGGATCGCCTCGGGCGTTTCCAGCTTGTCGCGCTTGGCCGCCTTCTTCAGTTCGTCGAGCAGGTGGGTGGTCGCCTCGATGCCGACATCGGAAGTCAGCAGCAGGGTTTCGAGTTCTTCGAGCAGTTCGTCGTCGACCTTGCCGCGCGCGAAGATCGACTTGAGCTTGCCGCCCCACTGGGCACGGGTCCGGGCCAGGCCCTTGAACAGGCGTTCGCGCCACGAAGGCGCGGCCGCGGCCTCGGCCGGCACGGCGGTCTTGGCGTCGGGCGCGGATTTTTTCAGGAAACTGAACATGGGTGTTAAGGTCTCAGGCCTTGCTGACAGGCGGACAGTCAGCCGTTAAGATGCCGTCCGGATCGATGCAGAAACAGCGCTGAATTCTAGCAGAAAGCCCCCTTCCCCATGACCCTGCGACAGCTTTTCCCCTTTTTGCTGGCCCCCTGGCTGCTCGGCCAGGCCCTTGCCAACCCCTACGAAACGACGCTCGACAACGGGCTGCGCGTGATCGTCAAGGAAGACCGGCGGGCGCCGACCGCCGTGCACATGGTCTGGTACCGGATCGGCAGCATGGACGAGGTCGACGGTCAGTCCGGCGTCGCGCACGCGCTCGAGCACATGATGTTCAAGGGCACGCCGAGCGTCGGCCCGGGCGAGTTCAACCGCCTGGTGGCGGCCGCCGGCGGGCGCGACAACGCCTTCACCAGCCGCGACTACACCGCCTACTTCCAGCAGATTCCGAAGGAGAAGCTGGGCGAAATGATGCAGCTCGAAGCCGACCGCATGCGCCATCTCAACGTCGACCCCAAGGAATTCGAGCAGGAAATCAAGGTCATCATGGAAGAGCGCCGCATGCGCACCGACGACGACCCGGACGCCAAGCTTTTCGAGCAGATGAACGCCGCCGCCTTCCTCGTCCATCCCTACCGGCGGCCGATCATCGGCTGGATGGACGACCTCGAGAACATGAGCGCGACCAGCCTGAAGGCCTGGTACGACGCCTGGTACGTGCCGAACAATGCCTACGTCGTGGTCAGCGGCGACGTCGACCATCAGGCGGTGTTCGAACTCGCACGCCAGCATTACGGCGGGCTCGCGGCACGCCCGCTGCCCGCCCGCCGCGACCTGGTCGAACCGCGCCAGGAGGGGCCGCGCCGGATCACGGTCAAGGCGCCGGCCGAACTGCCGTCGCTGATCCTCGCCTACAAGGCGCCGATCCTGCGCGACCCGAAGCAGGACCGCGACCCCTACGCGCTGGAAATCCTCACCGCCATCCTCAATGGCCACGACGCCGCCCGTTTCAACAAGAAGCTGGTGCGCGAGGACAAGGTCGCGCTGTCGGCCGGCGTCGGCTACGACAGCACGGCACGCGGCCCAGGCCTGATCTTCCTCTACGGCACGCCGTCGGAAGGGCGCAGCGTCGCCGAGCTGGAAGCCGCGCTGCGCGCCGAGATCGACCGCATCCGCCGGGAGGGCGTCAGCGAGGCCGAGCTGAAGCGGACGCGCGCCCAGTTGATCGCCGGCCAGGTCTACAAGCTCGATTCGATGTTCGGCCAGGCAATGGAAATCGGCCAGACCGAGGCGGTCGGCCTGTCGTGGAAGGACGTGGAGACGATGCGCGAGCGCCTGCAGCAGGTCAGCGCCGCCGAGGTGCAGGCGGTGGCGAAGAAGTATTTCGACGACGACGGCCTGACCGTCGGCATCCTCGACCCGCAAGCCCTGGACGGCAAGCCACGCCGCCCGGCCGTCGCCACCCGTCATTGATGAAGCCCGCCATGAAACGACTGCTCACCGCCACCTTCACCCTGATCATCGCCGCCGCCGCGCAGGCCGGCGTGACCATCGAGCAATGGACCACCGGCAACGGCACCCGGGTCAATTTCGTCGCCGCGCCGACCCTGCCGATGCTCGACGTGCAGGTCGATTTCGCCGCCGGCTCGATGTTCGACCCGGCAGGCAAATCCGGCCTGGCCGCCCTGACCCGCGGCGTGCTCGATCTCGGCGCCGGTACGCGCGACGAGACAGCGATCGCCGAACAGCTCGCCGACCTCGGCGCCCAGCTCGGCGGCAGCGCCGATACCGACCGCGCCAGCGTCACCCTGCGCACGCTGACCGCCAAGGACAAGCTCGATCCGGCGCTGGCCGTACTGCGCGACGTGCTGCGCAAGCCGCATTTCGACGCGGCAATCTTCGAGCGCGAGAAAGCGCGCACCATCGCCGGCCTCAAGGACGCCATGACGCGCCCCGACAGCATCGCCGGCAAGGCCTTCTGGGAGACGCTCTACCCCGGCCACCCCTACGGCCGCCAGGCGACGCCGGAAAGCATCGCGACGCTCACCCGCGACGACGTCGTCGCCTTCCACGGCCGCCTGTACAACGCCGCCAACGCGCAGATTTCGCTGGTCGGCCAGTTGACCCGGCAGCAGGCGGAAGCGATCGCCGAACAACTGAGCGCCGCCCTGCCCGCCGGCGCGCCGGCCGAACTGCCGCCACCGCCGGCGCCAGCCCGCGCCGCCGTCAGCGCGATCGGCCACCCGGCCAGCCAGGCGCACATCTACCTCGGCCTGCCGGCGATCGAACGCGGCAACCCCGACTACTTCCCGCTGCTCGTCGGCAACTACACGCTCGGCGGCGGCGGCTTCGTCTCCCGGCTGGTCAAGGAAGTGCGCGACAAGCGCGGCTTCGCCTACAGCGTCTATAGCTACTTCGCGCCGCTGCGCCAGACCGGCCCCTTCCAGATCGGTCTGCAGACGCAGCGCAAGCAGGCGCGCGAAGCGATCCGCGTCGTCCGCGGGGTGCTCGACGAATTCGTCGCCCAGGGCCCGAGCGAGGAAGAACTGGCCGCCGCCAAGGCCAACCTCAGCGGCAGCTTCCCGCTGCGCCTGGACAGCAACGCCAAGTTGCTCGCCAACGTCGCAGCCATCGGCTTCTACGGCCTGCCGGCGGATTACCTCGACCGCTACCGGGAAAAGGTCGAAGCGGTCACCGCCGCCGAGGTCAAGGCCGCCTTCGCCCGCCACGTCGTACCGGGCAAGCTCGTCACCGTCACCGTGGCCGCCGATTGAACACGGTTCGCATCGTCGGCGGCGAACTGCGCCGCCGCGTCCTGCGCTTTCCCGACAGCGAAGGCCTGCGGCCGACGCCGGACCGCGTGCGCGAGACGCTGTTCAACTGGCTCGGCCAGGAGCTCGACGGCTGGCACTGCCTCGATCTCTTCGCCGGCAGCGGCGCCCTCGGCTTCGAGGCGGCGTCGCGCGGCGCCGCCCGCGTCGTGATGATCGAGAAGGCGCCGCGCGTCCTCGCCGCGTTGCGGGAAAACCACGCCCTGCTCGGCAAGCCGCCAGCGATCGAGTTGCGCCGCGACGATGCGCTACAATACCTCGCCTCGACCAAGGCCAGCTTCGACCTCGTCTTTCTCGACCCGCCCTATCACCAGGGCTGGCTGGAAAAACTGGCACCGAAGCTGGACGGCATCCTCAAGCCGGATGGCGCGCTTTACGCCGAGGCGGAACATCAGATCGAATCGCTAGGCGAGTGGCGCACGGTGCGCCACGGCAAGGCGGGCGGCGTCCATTACCACTTGTTGCGGCGAGCGACCGATTGAACAAACTGAACCACCGCGTAGCGATCTACCCCGGCACCTTCGACCCGATCACCCGCGGCCACGAGGATCTCGTGCGGCGCGCCGCGACCCTGTTCGACAAGCTGATCCTGGCGATTGCCGAAAGCCCGGCCAAGCAGCCGCGCTTCACGCTGGCCGACCGCGTCGAGATGGCGCACGAGGTGGTCGGCGACCTGCCCAACATCGAGATCGTCGGCTTCAACACGCTGCTCATGAGCTTCGTCCATGAGCGCGAGGCGAAGGTCATCGTGCGCGGCCTGCGCGCGGTGTCCGACTTCGAATACGAATTTCAGATGGCCGGAATGAACCGCAGCCTCTATCCCGAGGTCGAAACGGTATTCCTCACCCCCGGCGAACAGTACATGTTCGTTTCCGCAACGATGGTAAGGGAAATTGCGCGACTGGGCGGTGATGTAGGAAAATTCGTCCATCCTTCAGTAGAAAAGCGCCTGCGGGCAACAACCACTGCTTAAACGAGAGAGGAACAACTGACATGTCCCTGATTATTACGGACGAGTGCATCAACTGCGACGTGTGCGAACCGGAATGCCCGAACGAGGCGATTTCCCAGGGTGACGAAATCTACGTCATCGATCCGGGCAAGTGCACGGAGTGCGTCGGTCACTACGACGAACCGCAATGCGTGCAGGTCTGCCCGGTCGATTGCATCCCCAAGGACCCGGCCCACGAGGAAACCGAGGACCAGCTCTGGGCAAAGTACGAGAAGCTGACCGGCAATCCGCGTCACTGAGCCGCGGCGGCGCCGGCCCGGCGCCCCCACGAAACGCCCGCCACCGTCGCGGGCGTTTTCTTTTACGGCTGGGCTCAGCGCACCAGTTGCGGGGCGCCGCAGGAAAGGTCGAAGGTGGTGACGTCGGCGATGCCGATCTGGATGCCGAGCAGCGACAGGACCGGCGCGATCAGGCTGTCGAGCAGCGCGAAGACCGGCGCCAGCAGCGTCACCAGCGCTTCGACCACCTCGCCCAGGCCGAGCTTGATGCCGAGCAGCTCGACGTCGAGCACCGCCCCCATGCCGGAAAGCAGGATCTCGCCCAGCCCGGCCGTCGTCAGCCCGTGGATGCGCTGCGTGTTGCTGCCGTCGAACGGGCCGGTGAATTCGAGGTCGCCGCTGGCGCCGGGCAGGTCGACCTGCAGCCGCGCCGTCGCCTTGACCAGGCCGAGCACGTTGAGGATGGTCGCCGGCGTTACCGTCGCCGCCACCGAGCGGTTGGTCATCGCGTCGGGATTGACGTTGCCGACGTAGGCGCGCACCGCGCTCGACGCGGCGCCGACCTGGACGATGCTGGCGTCGCGCGGATAGCGGCAGTCGATGTCCTTGAGCCAGGCCTCGCCGGCGCCGATTTCCAGGTAGAGCGGCAGACGGACCAGGCCGCCGAGCAGTTCGCCGACCAGCAGGTCGAGCTTGAGCCGCCATTGCGCGGTATGCACCGAGGTCCGCCAGTTGCCGCTGGCGTCCTGACCGGCCGGGCCGATGGCGATGCCCGGCGATTCGATCATGGTCAGCGCGGCGTCGAGCTTGACCAGACCCGGCAGGTTGATGCCGAGCACCGGGATGTCGATGAAATGTTCGCGGTTGGCCACCTGGGCCGCCAGCGTCACCAGTTGCATCAGGTTGATCTTGGCTTCCGCCGCCTGGTTGCCGGGCGCCAGGTCGACGTTGATCAGCTCGGAAAGCTTCAGGTTGAGGTTGCCATCGGCGCGCAGGGCCAGCAGGTCGAGCGTCTGCACGACGGTGGCGTCGAGGCCGAGGATGCTCGAACGCTCGAGCGCGCGCGCCGAGAGTTCGAGCAGTTCGCCGACGGTCAGGTCGAGCTTGAGCAGTTCCTCGACGGTGCCGACCGAGCCGACCACCTTGACCAGGTCGAGCAGGCGGATCGAGGTATTGACCAGCCCCTGGTAGGCAATCGCCGACAGATTGAGTGAGGTGTTGAGCAGCTTGCCGAGCAGTGCGTTGAGCAGCACCGATTTTTCGGTATCGATGTCGAGCAGCGAAGTGCCGACCGACAGAGCGGCGATGTCGTTGCGCATGGCGACGGCGCTGGCCGTCACCTGCCGGCTGCCCAGCATGAAGAAATACGGCTGCTGCGTCGTCACCGTCACCTGCACCGCGTTGAACTCGGCGGGGCTGCCGCCCGGCGTGAATTCGCGGGCATCGACATCGTAGTGGCCGAGCACCGTGCCGAGCGTGTTCTGCTGCTCGCCGGGTACCGGGAACTGGTTGAGGGCGGCGGCGTCGAGGGCGATCGCCTGCGCCGCGGCCAGGTTGTTGACCGCCGACAGGGCGGCGGTATCGGCGACCGTCTGCAGCTCGCGCCGGGTATTGAAGAGACTGCCGAGATCGACCGCCAGCAGGGCGGCACCGATAACCATCGTCAGCGCCACGGCGGCCATGACGCTGATCGCGCCGCGCTGGGCGCGCGCTGCCCGGGGCAGTGCTCTCATCGGCAGTCTCCGCTACCGGTTCAGCGGGCGTTGCCGACCGCGGCGGCAGTCGCCGGCTGGTCGATCTGGCCGACCGTGGTCGGCTTCTTGAAGCTGTCGAGGTAACGCTGGTAGTTGCGGCTGGCGACCTCGCCCTGCACCGGTTGCAACTGGCCGGCGGCCAGCCCGGAACGCTGCAGGTCGAGCAAGGCTTCGGTGGTAGCGCCGATGGCGATCTTCGCCGGCTCGGCGGCCGGCGCCGCGGCGACCTCGTCGGCGGCGAAGGCCGGCGACAGCAGCAGCCCGAGGACAATGGCGGACAGCGTTCTAAGGTATTGCATTGCGTCTCTCCTTGAGCGCCCGATGCGCCAGACAGGCCTTGACGTAGCCCTGCAGCAGTTCGAACGAAAGGGGTTTGGAAAAAACCGTGATTTCCGGCGGCAGGCCGCCGCGCGCTTCAATCTCTTCGGGCTCCATGCCGCTGACGACGACGACGTTGAGACCGCTGAGCACCGGGTCGGCGCGCAGCACCTTGATGATCTCGAAGCCATCGACGCCGGAAATGCGCAGGTCGGTGATCAGCAGATCGGGCGGCCGGCGGCCAATCTCGACCAGAGCCTCGAAGACGCTGCTGACGAAAATGAAACGGACCGGCAGTTTCCAGGCCGGCAGGGTCAGCCGGTAGAGCTGCAGCATGTCCTCGTCGTCCTCGAGCACCAGCACCGAGAACTCGCCACTGTCGTTGGCCGCCGGATCGGCGGCCGGTGCCGGCGCGGCGCTGTCGCCCATGCGCTCCTTGATCAGCGCCTGTACCGAGCTGAGCGGCAGGCGACGGTGGCCGCCGTCGGTCTTCCAGGCCTTGAGGACGCCGGCTTCGACCCAGAGCTGCACGGTGCGCAGCGAAACGTGCAGCATTTCGGCCGCCTCGCGGGTGGTGCAGAAGACTTCCGTGCCTTCGGGACTATTGAGTTTTCGCTGTTTATTCATTTTGTCTCGATTACCGTGATCGATCGGTTGGAATTGGGGCTAAAACGCCAGGGGTTTCAATATTAGCGTCATTTCACCATTTCCACGCGACCGCTGTCGGTAAGCGGTTTGCCGGGCTCGGCAGCACCTCGAGCCATGCCAACGGCATCATTGCGCACCGAAGCGCGCTGGGCTTCGGTAAAGCCCTGTTTATCCATCAGTTGTTCGGCGCGCTCGGTCTGTCCTTCGAGCAGCAGGTAGAGCGCCAGATTGGCGCCGACCTGGCGGTTATCCGGCGCCAGCTCGGAAGCCTTGAACAGGTTCAGCCGGGCGGCGGCGCGTTCGCCGCGCAGCAGTTGCAGGTAACCGAGGTCGTTGAGGATGCGTGCGTCAATCGGCGCCAGCCGGGCCGCCTCGTGCAGCGACACGGAAGCCTGCGCCAGATCGCCCTCGGCGGCGGCGATCAGGCCGAGGCCGTGATGGGCGCCGGCCGACGTCTCCTGCTCCAGCAGGCGCCGGTAGCAGTCGCGGGCCTGAGCGTAGTCGCCAGTCTGGCGCAGCGCATCGGCGCGCAGCAGGAGCGCCCGGCGGTCTTTCGGCCAGCGCTGCTCGAACAGGTCGAGGTGGGCGAGCGACGCATAATAGAGTCGCTTTTCCTGCATGCTGGCGATCAGTTCGAGGTAGAAGTCCGGGTTGTTCTCGTCGCGCCTCGTCTCCGTCGGCGTTTCGCCGGCCGGCACCGGGTTCTGGGCAAAGGCCGGCGCCGCCAGCAGGCAGGCGAGACAGAGCAGCCAGCGCAAGTGTTTCATGCCATGTCTCCCAGGGCCTTGATCACCGAAACGAAACCCGGCCCGGCGGTGACGATGATCAGCGCCGGCAGCAGGAAAAGAACCATGACGATGACCATGCGCGTCGCCAGCTTGCCGACGTATTCCTGCATCTGGAAGCGCTTGCGCTCGGTCAGGCGCTGCGAGAACTGGCGCAGCGGCTCCTGCACCGCGGCGCCGTAGTAATCGGTGTGGCAGATCAGGGCGACCAATTCGCTTAGGTCATCGACGTCGAGCTGGCGGGCCATCAGTTGCAGCGCGTCGCCGCGCGAGCGGCCGCTGCGGATCGACAGGCTGACCGCCGCCAGTTCGTTGGACAGCACCGGCAGGCCGAGCCGGGAATCGCCGGCAAACAGCGTGATCGCCTGTTCGAAGCTGATGCCGACGCTGTGCATCATGCGCAGGAAATCGACGAATACCGGCAACTCCTCGGCGAGCATCGTCATCCGCCGGTGCGCCAGGTAGCGCAGCAGGTAGCGCGAACCGAGGAAGATCAGGATCGCCAGCGCCACGCCGCGCAGGCCGTCCTGCAGGCTGCCGGCGAGCAGCGCGTAGCCGCCGAAGCCGAGCAGCACGGCAAGCAGCGTCAGCCAGCGCAGGCTCTGGAAGAAGACCAGCGCGTGCAGGCCGCGGTAGCCGGCCCGGATCAGCAACCGGCGGTCTTCGGAATCGGCCTCGCCACCGGCAGCGCCGGGCAGACGCCCGGAGAAGAGGAGGAGCAGCTTCTCGGCGAAGCTCAGCTCCTCGGCCTCGCGGATCGCCTCGCTGCCTTCGCCGGCCGGCGCCAGCATCTGGTCGAGACGGGCGAAGCGGCGCTGGCGCAGGATCTTGCGCTGGGCGGCGAGGAACAGGCCATAGACCAGCCCGCCAACACCGAGGACGGCAAGGGCGACGCTGGCGGCGACCAACCAGGGCAGGAGGGTGGCGTCCATGCTCAGTCTATCCTCGCCATGCGGAACAGCAGCGCCATCCCGGCAATCTGCATGGCCAGCGCGCCGAGCAGGATCTTGCGGCCGAACGGGTCCATCCACATGCCGAGCAGGTAGCCCGGGTTGGACGCCAGCGTCAGGATCGCCACGACCACCGGCAGTGCACTCAGGATCCACGCGCTGGCGCGGGTTTCGGCGGTCATCGCCTTGAGTTCCTGCTGGCTGCGGCGGCGCTCGCGCATCGTCGTCGACAGCCGTTCGAGCACGGCGTGCGCGTTGCCGCCGTAGCGGATGCCGAGATGAAACACGGAAGCGACGAAGCCGAGTTCGCGGATCGCGTAGACGTCGGCCACCTGCATCATCGCGTCTTCCAGCGACTGGCCGGCGCGGGTGCGTAGCAACACCTGGCGGGTGATGGTCAGCAGCGGGTCGTCGCACTCCTCGCTGGCGTTGCGGAACGCCAGTTCAAGGCTGCAGCCGACGCTGAGGATGCGCGACACGCTTTCCAGAAAGACCGGCAACTGGTCGACCACCTGCTGCCGATAGACAGCGATCCGCCACTGGACGAAGCTCCACAACAGGAAGGGATAGACGATCAGGATGCCGGCCAGCGCGTAGGCAAAACCGAACAGCAGTTCGGCGAACAGGAAGAGGACGGCCCCCGGCGCCAGCAAGGCGCCGTAGACCAGCGGCGTTTCCGGCAGGCCGGCGCGCTGCAGGTAGCGCTCGAACCACGACGGAATCCAGCCGCTCGCCGCCGCCGGTGCCTTGCCGTCGAACGGCGCCTCGTGGCGGGCCAGCACTTCGCTCATCCGCCGCCCGCTGCCCGGCGCCCGGCGCAGGGCGCCGCCGAGGAAGAGGAAGGCGGCAGCCAGCAGGCAGAAGCTGGCGGCGAGCACGAGCCAGACCAGTTCAGGCACCGTTGCCTCCCGGCCGGCCGGGGAAGGCGGCGTAGCGTTTCAGTTTCAGCGACTGCGGCTTGCAGCCGGTGACGAAAGTGCCATCGCGGCCGTTCGCCGCGGGCTCGAAGCGGAACAGCTCCTGCATGGCGACGACTTCGTCCTGCATGCCGGTGATCTCGCTGATCGACATCACCCGACGGGCGCCGCTCGGCAGGCGGGCAAGCTGGACGATCAGGTCGATGGCGCCGACGATCTGCCGCCGCAGGTTGAATTCGCTGCCCTGCCAGCCGCCGAAATGGAGCAGCATTTCCAGGCGGTGCAGGCATTCGCGCGGCGAATTGGTGTGGATCGTCGACATCGAGCCGTCGTGGCCGGTATTCATCGCCTGCAGCATCTCGACCGCTTCGCCGCCGCGCACCTCGCCGACGATGATGCGGTCCGGGCGCATGCGCAGGCTGTTGCGCAGGAGGTCGCGCGGCGTCACTTCGGCGACGTTCTCCAGCCCGCCGGGGCGCGATTCGAGGCGGACGACGTGTTCGTGCAGCAACTGCAGTTCGGCGGCGTCCTCGATGGTGATCACCCGCTCACCCTCGCGGATGTACTGGGCCAGCATGTTGAGGAAGGAAGTCTTGCCTGAGCCGGTACCGCCGCTGATCAGGATGTTGCAGCGCATCTCGGCGGCATGCGCCAGGAAATCGAGCATTTCCTGGTTGAGCGTGCCGTAGGCGAGCATGTCGGAAGCCTGCAGCGGCTTGCTGCGGAACTTGCGGATCGACACCACCGGCCCGTTCAGCGACACCGGCGGAATGATCACGTTGAGCCGGCCGCCGTTGGGCAGGCGGGCGTCGACCATCGGGCTGCCTTCGTCGACGCGGCGACCGAGCGGCGCGATCATGCGCTGGACGATGCGCATCAGATGCCTGTTGTCGATGAAGCGGACGCGGCTCTTCTGGAGCAGGCCGTTCTTCTCGATGAAGACTTCCTTGTAGCCATTGACCAGGATGTCGGCGACGGCGTCGTCGTTCATCAGTTCCTGCAGCGGGCCGAGGCCGGTCAGTTCGTCGTTCAGTTCCTTGACGATGACCTGGATGTCGGTGACGTTGAGCGGTACCCGGTTGGCGGCGACGAAATCCTCGACCTCCTGGGCGACGAAACGCTGGGTGACGTGCGGCGCCCAGGTCGCGAAATCGACGCCGAGTTCCTCGATGCGTTCGACCAGGCGCTGGTGCACCACCGCCTTGATGTCCTGGAATTCGTCGGACTGGCGGAAATCTCCGCGCGGATCGCCGCCGAGGGCGAAATCGAAATCCATGCCGTCAGCCTCCGATCAATCCCTGCAGGCGCCGCCGCCAGCCGCCGCCGCCCGGTACGGCGGCCGCCGTGCCGCCGCTCTCGCGGGCGGCGAGGTCGCGCAGCACGTTGACGTAGGGGTCGTTGGGCGCCAGCTCGTAGAGCAGCTTGCCCTGGTTGGCGCAGGCGATCAGCCGCTCGTTGCGCTGCGGCAGGTCGGCGACCCAGTGCAGTTGCAGGTGCTGGGCGAGCTGTGCCGAGCTCATTTCGATGCGCGTATCGTACTTGCCGGTGAGCAGGCCGATGCGCTCGGTCTCGACGCCGCGTTCGCGGAAGCTGGCCAGCATCTGGCGCGCCGAGAACACCGACGGGATGCTCTGCTCGCTGATCAGCAGGGTGCGGTCGCTGACGCCGAGCGCGTAGAGCAGCAGGTCGGTGCCGGCGAAACCGCCGAGATCGACGACCACCACCTTGAAGTAGGACTTGAGCAGGCTGAGCAGGGTCATCGCGTCGACCGGCGAGACGTCGCGCAGCTCGGCCAGGTTCTGCGGCAGCGAGAGCAGCGAGAGGCCGCTCTTGTGGTGCGCGAAGGCCGAGTTGAGCAGGGCGTGGTCGAAGCGGCGCAGGCTGCGCACGGCGTCGCAAAAATTGAAATTGACCTTGGTGTCGAGGTAAAGCGCGGCGTCGGCGGCCGGGAAGCCGAAATCGAGCAGCAGCACCGGCTCGCCGGGCATCACTTCCTTCTTCAGCAGCAACGCCAGATGCACCGCCGCCGTCGAGGTGCCGACGCCGGGCCGGGCGCCGAGCAGGCTGATCATCGTCCCGCTCGATTGCGCCGGCAGTTGCGGCGACTGGGCGAGCACCTGGCGCAGCGAGCGGCAGATGATTTCCGGTGCCGACTGCAGCTCGACGAAATCGCGCGCGCCGGCGCGCATCGCCTCGATGATCAGGCTGTTGTCGGCGCGCTGCGCGAAGCCGATGATCCACAGGCGCGGATAGACCGACAAGAGCTTGCCGGCGAGATCGGCGGCCTGCGCCAGACGGCTTTCGGCGAATTCGATGAAGACCACGTTGGTTCCCATCGAACCGACCAGCTGGACCAGGACGTCGCTGTTCCAGTGCAGCCAGACCGACACCCCCTGACTCTGTATGGCTTCGCTGAGCGCATTGAAATGAGCTTCGTGCTCGGTCACCACGATGAAGCGTTGTTCCATGCCTGTTCTCCGTCGGCTTACCTGGAAAATCCGGTGTAGCGGGTATTCACATCCTGATCGGACAGCAGCCAGTCGCGCCACAGCCCGGATTCGCGGTTCGCCAGTTCCTCGCCCGGCATCGGCCCGAGGTCGGTGCCCGCCGCCAGCGGCCGCACCAGGCGCGGCGTGACGATGAACAGCAGCTCCTTGTCCTCGCGCGACAGGCTGATGCTCTTGAAGAAGGCGCCGAGCAGCGGCAGGTCGCCGAGGCCGGGAATCTTGTTCACGTTACGCATCATCGCCTGGCTGACCAGGCCGCCGATGACGAAGCTCTCGCCGTTGCCCAGTTCGATGCTGGTGGTCGCCCGCCGCGTGCTCAGGCTGGGGACGCTGACGCCGTTGATGGTGATGCCGTTCTCGAAGTTGAGGTCGCTGACCTCCGGTGCCACGGTGAGCGCGATACGGTTGTCGGCGAGCACGGTCGGCGTCACCTGCAGGCGGATGCCGTAGGGCTTGTACTGGATCGTCGTCTGCCCGAGCGCCTGCGGCACCGGCACCGGAAACTCGCCGCCGGCGAGGAATTCGGCATCGCGGCCGCTCTGCGCGACCAACGTCGGCCGCGCCAGGGTACGGGCGAAGCCGTTGCCCTCGAGGACGCTGACGACGCCGAGCAGATTCTTCTTGGCGTTGCCAACCAGCAGGTTGAGCGCCTGGTTGATCGGCAGTTCGGCCTCGACGCTGATCGCGCCGTTGCTTAGCTGTGCCTTGCTCAGGCTGCCCGGCGCGTAGCTGCCGAAAGTGAAGCCCGACTTGTTGGAAAGGATGCTGAGACCGGCCTTGTTGAGGATCTTGCGGCTGAACTCGACGACCCGGACGTCGATCTGCACTTCGCCGCCGAAGCCCATCACGCTGCGGTCGACCACCGCCGGCTTGGCGTCGCCGGCACCGTGCGCCGCGTACTCGCGAGCCACCGCCTGCGCTGCCAGATCGCTGGCGGTGCCCGAGAGCACGCTGAGGTCGCCGGCCGCCTTCAGTTGCAGTTCGCCGGCGCCTTCCGGCGGCAGCGCCACCGCCTTGTTGACGCGCAACGGGTAGCGGTCCGCCGTCTTTTCACCACGCTGCCAGACCATCAGCGTGGTGACGCCGGGCTGGTTGCCCTGAATCACGAACTGGCGGCTGCCGATCACCTTGACCGCGGCCACCGCTTCATTGCCGACCGCCAGCCGGCTGACCGTCTTCGGCGTATCGACCAGGCGCTGCCCGCCGGCGGCAAGCTCGATCTCGCCGCTCGCCGGCAGGGCCTCGGCGACGGCGGCCGGAGCGATCAGCAGCGCCGGCAACGCCAGCGCCAGGCTGACGGCCAATTGAAGGTAGCGGAAACTCGTCTTGTTCATTGCCCAGCCCCATTCCGATTACTGACCTGCACGCTGGTCTCCTTGAGCCCGTGCATCACCTTGACCGTCGGTGCCGGCGCCGCCGGCCTGCCCGCGACGCCGGCCGACGGCTTGGCCGGCAGCGGGACGGCGCCAACCTTGCCGGCCAACTCGCGCAGGCTGAGCGCCTGCGCCGGCGCCGACAGCAACGCGGCAGGCGCCGCCTGGCCGGGCGGCGCGGCTTCCGGAGCCGCCGCCGGGGCGGCATCGAGCGGACGCAGCGCGAGCAGCAGGCGGCCGGCTTCGGCGGCCAGCGCCAACCGTTCGACATCGGCCAGCGGCACGGCGAGGACGGCGGTACGCGGCGTCTCGGCGACATTGCGCATGGTGCTGCCGGTCTTCTTCGCTTCCGGCGCGTCGAGCCCGCCGAAAGCCAGGATGCGCAGTCCGGACAGCAACAGGCGGGCCTGGCTGTCGGCGATTTCCTCGTTGTTGCGGCGGAAGGTGGCGAAGACATCGACCAGATCGCCCGGCGCCAGCCGGTTGCCGACGGCGACCACTTCGTCCACCTTGATCGCCACCGCCCGCTCGCCGGGCTGCAACTGTTTCAGCGACGGCGTCGCCGGCCCTTCGATGCGTTCGGCAAGCAGCGGCTCGCCGGCGGCGAGGTCAACCGGCACGGTCTTGCCGAGCACCGCCTCGACCGCCGCGTAGCTGCCGGCCGGGCGCGACGGGAAGGCCATCAGTTGCAGGTGTTGCGCCGTCAGCAGCGTGCCGGCGGGAATCCGCTGCGCGGCCACCACCACCTGCTGCATCGGCGCCGGCTGCTGCGCCGCCATGTCCTTGCTGAGCACCCATGCATACGCCGCCAGCCCGATGGCCGCGACGATCAGCAATGCCCCCACTATCCTTTGCGTCTTGCCCAATTTGCCTTACTCCCTGAGGACTCCAAAGCAATCAATAAACCGCGTCGAGCTGTACCATGGCCTGCCCGGTCAGCCGTTCCGGCAGCGCGACGCCGAGCGCCGGCAATGCCGGAACCAGCGGATTGGCGGCGTAGTCGTAGGCCAGTTCGACCTTCAGGCAGACGTAAGGCGTCGCTGCGCAGAGCGCCGCGCTGACCTGCGGTTCGGGAGCCTTGTCGCCGAGCCAGGCGAGGCTCTCGGCGGCCACCGTGCGCGCCAGCTCGACGCGCGCCGTGACGCCGCCGACATCGCGCACCGCCGCCCGCGCCCCTTCGTTGGCGGCCTGTACCAGGGAGTGCTTGACGGCAAAGATGACGCCGTAGGCGACGATGCCGTACATGACGATGAAAAACAGCACGAACACCAGCGCGAACTCGATGACCACCGCCCCGCGCTGGGCACTCCGACCCGCCCTCTGCGACACCATGCACTCCCCCGACTACGGCAGCACGGACCCGAGATCCAGCCACCCCCACAACTGCGGCAGCAGTGCCACCGCCAGACAGCTTCCGTAGGGAATCCGCCCCCGCAACACGCCCGCCACCCGCGCCCCCGGCAAGCTGCCCGACTGCAGCAGCAGCAAGGCCAGCCCACCGGCCAGCAACGAGCCGTACAACAAGGCCCCGGCCAGCAGCGACAAACCGCCCAGCCAGCCGATGACGGCCAGAAACTTGACGTCTCCCGCCCCCATCCAGCCTGCCGCATAGAGGGGCAGAAAACCGAGCAGGGCCGCCACCGAAGCCATTGCCGCATCGAGCGGCGAGCCACCGAATGGCATGGCGCCGCGTACCGCCAGATGCACCACACCGAAAGCAAATCCGAACAGCAACCAAGCGTTCGGCAGACGTCGGTGACGCCAGTCGGCAAAGGCCAGCGCCCCGGCCCAGAAACTCAACAACAACTGCGCTGCCAGCGACACGCGCCCGGCCTCAAAGCGCGGCGTCAGCGCAGGAAGGACACATCAGGGCAAAGCAGCCTTGATCGAATTAAAAACGGCTTTCAGCTTGGTACCGACATCGGTCACCGAAAGAATGATCGCCACGGCGATCAGGGCGGCAATCAGCCCGTACTCGACAGCGGTTGCACCTTCTTCATCTTTAACGAATTTCTTGACAGATTCCCACATGACACGCTCCATAAAATTTTCAAAAAAATATGATTTATTCATTTGCCGCAATTATTCTCTTTCCGGCTTGATTGTCAAGCCCCGACCTCCTTGAGCAGTTGTGCAGGACTGAAGGGTTTCACCAGGTAACGATCGGCCTGCGCCTGGTAACCGCGCTCGATGTCGCTTTTCTGGCCGCGGGCGCTGACCATGATCACCCGCGTCGCTCGGGTCAGCGGGTCCTGCTTGATCGCCTGACAGATCTGGTAGCCATCGACACCACCGGGCAGCATGACGTCGAGGATCAGCACGTCCGGCTTGAAGCTGCGCGCCGCCAACAGCGCCTCCATGCCGTTGGCCACCTCGCGCAGTTCGACGCCGAGCGGCTCCAGGGTCAGGCGGATGAGCAGGCGCAGGTCGGCCTGATCCTCGACGATCAATACCCGTTGCAATGCCTTCACCGTCCGCTCCCGCCAGATTCGCCCAGAGCGTCGGCCGCCGGCAGCCAGAGGACGACGGTCGTCCCTTGCCCGGGCGCGCTGACCACCTCGACATCGCCACCGAAAACCGCCATGTATTCCTTGACCAAGGACATGCCGAGACCGGAACCGAGGATGGCGCCACTCGGATCGGCGCGGTAGAAGCGCTCGAAGATGCGTGCGCTCTGCTCCGGCGTCATGCCGATCCCCGGGTCGCTGATGGCGACGCCGATGCAGGCGCTTTCCGCCTCGCCGCGGCGCAGCGCGTTGACCCGGATGACGCCGCCGCCCGGCGAATACTTGACGGCATTGCTCAGCACGTTGATCAGGCATTGCTGGAACTTCTCGGCGTCGATCCTGACCTTGGGCAGATCCTTCGGCCAGTCGAACTCCAGCTTGTGGGTCGGCGCCGGCACGTACTGCGCGGCGACCGCGTTGAGCACGACCGGGGTGATTTCCTGGACCTGCATCTTGAAGCTCTTGCCGCCGCGCGCCTCGATCCGCGACAGGTCGAGCAGCTCGTTGACCAGGTTGATCAGGTTGCGCGTCTGGCGATGGATGCGCTCAAGCAGGTCGCGCTGCATCGCCGGCTCGAATTCGCGCGACAAGAGCAGCTCGGAGAAACCGAAAATGCTCGCCATCGGCGTCCGCAGTTCATGCGCCGCGGTCGACAGGAAATCGCTCTTCATCCGGTCCACCTCGCTTTCGCGGGTGATGTCGCGCAGGTAGATGACGCGACCGTGGATCCCGCCGGCACCGTCGGGGATCAGCCGGGCCAGCCAGCGGATCACTGTCTTGTGCGGACGTTCGAGCTGGAGCAGGCCGTCGGCGCCCTCGCCGACTTCGGCGAAACCCGGCGACCTGCCGCCCAACTGGGCGATGTGCAGGTCGAGTTCGGCCAGCGGCCGACCGACCACCAGCCCGGCGGCCAAGCCGGTCATGCCGGCGAAGGCGGGATTGACGAAACTGACCCGCCCCTGTTCGTCGGCGAAGACGAAGCCATCCGGCCCCAGGGTGAGGATCGCATCGCGTTCGCGGTTGCTGCGCAGCAAGGCCGCCTCGCTCGCCTTCTGCGCCGCGATGTCGCTCAGCACGCCGGCGGCCGACGCCGCGCCGGCCGCCGGCGTGGCCCGCAGGTACAAGGCGAACCAACGCCAGGCATCGTCGCGGCAGCGCAGGCGCAATTCGCAGGAAAGATCGCCGGCCGCCCCGTCGGCCAGCGCGGCAAAGAAAGCCGAGACACTGTGACGTTCGTCGTCGTGCACGAAGCTGGCCAGCGTTTTGCCGAGCGCCTCGTCGATGCTGTGCCCGGTCAGTTCCTGCCAGGCCGGGTTGAGAAAACTCAGCCGCCCGGCGACATCGCTGCGCAGGATCACCTGCGTCACCCCTTCCACCACCGAGCGGTAGGCTTCCCGGCTGCTCAGCAGTTCCGCCTGCGCCGCCTTGTGCGCCGAAACGTCGGCCAGCGCGCCGATCATGCGCAGCACCCGGCCGCTATCGTCGCGGCTGGCGACGCCGCTCTGCTGCACCCAGAGATAGTCGCCGCGCTTGTGGCGTAGCCGGTGCTCACAGAGGAAGATTTCGCTGTGCCCCGACAGGTGCTCGTCGAGCGCCGCCGTCACCTGCGCCAGATCGTCGGGATGGACCCGCGTCAGCCAGGTCTCGGCGTGTCCCGGCGTCTCGTCCTCGGCAAAACCAAGCAGGGTTTTCCAGCGCGGCGAGTAATAGATGCGGCCGCTGTCGAGCTGCCAGTCCCAGACGCCGATGTCGCAGCCCTGCAGGGCGATGCGCAGGCGTCCCTCGCTGTCGGCCAAGCGCCGCCTTTCCTCGGCCAGGCGTTCGGCCGCCCAATCGACGCGCTGCGCCAGACGACCGAGCGGCGCCCAGGGCGCCAGCCCGGTGCGCGCCGCCGGATCGCCGTCACCGAGCCGCTGCAACACCCGCTCGATCCTGGCCGCCCGCCAGAACACCACGCAGCAGAAAAGAACGAACAGGACGAGGAGCAGGAGGCTGGTGATCATTGCATCAGGATAAGACAAAGCCGCAGCTTCGTGCACTTCCTCCTCGGCCAGCGCGGCAGCGGCATGAATGGCGCAGGCCGACAGCGCGCCACGGACGAAAGGCAGCCATCGCCGCGGCGACGAATTTTCACTTTCACCGCTTACGCTGCGCGATTTTACGAAAACCCCTAGAGCAAGATTGCAATTCCGCATAATTTGATTATCATGTCGCAACAATTTGCATTGTGCATTGTTTGTACTGTTTTTGAAACTCGAATATGCATAACTGCAAAACAGAATTGTCTACGGGCAATGCATGCCACCCGGTGTGGCGTTTTTCAATCAGTCAAGGAGTAACAAACATGGCAATTCAAGAACTTGGCAAGACCGAAATCGAAGCCGTCTCCGGCGGCACCCTGACCCTGGACCTGCATGCCGACGTCGGCAGCCTCCTGGGCGGCCTCCTGGGTCCGGTCTTCAGCCTCGTCGGCGGTCTGGTCGCTCCGACCTTCAGCCTGGTCGGCGGCCTGCTCGGCGCTGTCACCGGCCTGCTCGGCGGTCTGCTGAGCCGCTAAGAAAAACAATTCACCTTCACCAGTTTTCGTTCAACACAAGGAGTAGCAACGTGGCAATTCAAGAACTCAGCAAGACTGAAATCGCTGCCGTTTCCGGTGGCGCCCTGGATCTCGGCGGCCTGCTCGGCGGCATCCTGAATCCGGTCCTCGGCCTGGTCGGCGGCCTGCTGACCCCGGTTCTCGGCCTGGTCAGCGGCCTGCTCGGTACCGTCACCGGTCTGCTGGGCGGCCTGCTCGGCGGCCTGTTGGGCAACTGATCGGGTCATTTCGACCTGACGAAAATCCAAGGAGTAACAACATGGCAATTCAAGAACTCAGCAAGACTGAAATCGCAGCCGTTTCCGGCGGCGCTCTGGATCTCGGCGGCCTGCTCGGCGGCATCCTGAACCCGGTCCTCGGCCTGGTCGGCGGCATTCTGACGCCGGTGGTCAGCCTGGTCAGCGGCCTCGTCGGCACCGTCACCGGCCTGCTCGGCGGTCTGCTTGGCGGCCTGTTCGGCGGTTCCTGCCAGTAATCCGCCTGGGCAGCGCGAGGCGGATCCCTGAACGACCTGCCCTCACCCGCCTCGCGTCTGCTCTCCCGACAGCTTTCCTGACCAATTCCCGGCGCCTTCAGTGGCCTCGATTTCGGCCGTCCCGAAAAATCCCAACAGCATCCAGCGCCAACCGAATTCATTCAGCATGGCCAACCAGCCCCTGTTCCGACGCGCCGCGCTCGACGCGCAAAAACCCAAGTCCTGCGGCGAAATCCTGCTCGTCCGCCCACTCAGCTACCGCCTGTTGAGCCTGGCCGCCCTGGTCTGCACGCTGGCCATCGTCGCCTTGTTCACCTGGGGCAGCTATACCAAGCGCAGCAGCGTCACCGGCCAGCTGGTACCAAGCGCCGGCCTGTTGCGCATCTATCCGCCGCAGACCGGCATCGTCGGCAAGAAGCTGGTCGCCGAAGGCCAGTCGGTCAAGGCCGGCGACACCCTTTACCTGATTTCCAGCGAGCGCCAGAGCAGCACCCTGGGCTCGGTCTTTGCCAGTGTCAGCGAGCAGCTCGGCGCCCGCCAGGAATCGCTGACCCGCGAACTCGAACGCACCCGGCAACTGCAGCGCGAGGAACAGGAAGGCCTGACCCGGCAGGTGGCGGCGCTGCGCAGCGAACTGGAGAAGATCGACAGCCTGCTCGAAGGCCAGCGCGCCCGCGTCGCCCTGGCCGAGGAAACCAGCGGCCGCTACCAGTCGCTCCTCGAACAGGATTACATCTCGCGCGAACAGCGCCAGCAGAAGCGCGAGGAACTGCTCGACCAGCAGACCCGCCTGAAAAGCGTCGAGCGCGAGCAGATTGCCCTGCGCCGCGAACTCGGCACCCGCCAGGAAAGCCTCGACGCCTTGCGCTTCAAGCACGAGAACCAGCTGGCCCAGATCGAACGCGTCATATCCTCGACCAGCCAGGAACTGAGCGAAAGCGAAGGGCGCCGCATGCTGGCGATCACGGCGCCGATCGACGGCACCGCCACCGCGGTGGTCGCCGAAGTCGGCCAGGCGGTCGATGGCCGGCGCCCGCTGCTCAGCATCGTCCCCGCCGGCAGCCGGCTCGAAGCGCAGTTGTACGCGCCGAGCCGGGCGGTCGGCTTTGTCCGCCCGGGCGCCCAGGTGCTGATGCGCTACCAGGCCTATCCCTACCAGAAGTTCGGCCACGCCCGCGGCACCGTCGTTTCGGTGGCGCGCACCGCGCTGCCCGGCAGCGAGATTTCCAGCCTGCTGGCGCCAGGCGCCGAAGCCCAGGGCAGCGAACCGCTCTACCTGATCAGCGTCGCCCTCGAACAGCAGAGCATCAATGCCTACGGCGTCGCCCAGCCGCTGCAGGCGGGCATGCTGCTCGAAGCCGATGTCCTCCAGGAAAGCCGCAAGCTCTACGAGTGGGTGCTCGAACCCCTGTTCAGCCTGAGCGGCAAGCTCTGATCGTCCGTCACCTCACCTCCGGTCTCCCATGTCCTTCCTCGACAACGTTTCCTTCGGCCTGCGCCGCAAACTGCCGCTGATCCTGCAGACCGAGGCGACCGAATGCGCGCTCGCCTGCATCGCCATGGTCGCCGGCTACCACGGCCTGCGCACCGACCTCGCCACGCTGCGCCGCATCTTCCTGGTCTCGATCAAGGGCAGCACGCTCGGCCACCTGATGCAGATCGCCCACTCGCTGAAGCTGACGACGCGGCCGGTCAAGCTGGAACTAGACGACCTGCCGCAGCTGCGCCTGCCCTGCATCCTGCACTGGAACTTCAACCATTTCGTCGTCCTCAAGGCGGTCGAGCGCAACACGGTGACCATCCACGACCCCGCCTTCGGCCTGCGCAAGCTGAGCCTCGACGAGGTCTCCGGCCAGTTCACCGGGGTTGCCCTCGAACTGTGGCCGAACCCCGAGTTCAAGCCGCTCAGCTTCCGCCAGCGCATCCGCCTGCGCGACCTGCTCGGGCACGTCACCGGGCTTTTCCGCTCGCTCGGCCAGATCCTGCTGCTCGCCGTCTCGCTGGAAATTTTCGCCCTGGTCAGCCCCTTCTTCCTGCAGTGGGTGATCGACAACGTCGTCGTCTCCGGCGACCGCGACCTGCTGACCACGCTCGCCCTCGGCTTCGGCCTGCTGATGCTGCTCCAGCAGGGGATCGGCACGCTGCGCTCGTGGGTCATCATGCACATGTCGACGACGCTCAACCTGCAATGGCGGGCCAACATCTTCAGCCACCTGCTGCGTCTGCCGGTCGATTATTTCGAGAAACGCCACCTCGGCGACGTCGTTTCCCGCTTCAGTTCGATCGACGTCATCCAGAAGACGCTGACCACCGCCTTCGTCGAGGGCATCCTCGACGGCCTGATGACCATCGTCACCCTGGTCATGATGTTCATCTACAGCCCCTCGCTGGCGTGGATCGCGGTCGGCGCCATGGCGCTCTACGGGATCGTCCGCTGGCTCTGGTACCGGCCGCTGCGCAACGCCACCGAAGAACAGATCGTGCATGCCGCCAAGCAGCAGAGCCACTTTCTCGAGACGGTGCGCGGCGTGCGCAGCATCAAGCTCTTCCAGCGCCAGGAGGAGCGCCGCTCGACCTGGCTCAGCCTCCTGGTCGACCAGATCAACGCCGATCTGCGCAACCAGAAGCTGCAGATCTTCTACCGCCTGATCAACGGCATCCTGTTCGGCGTCGAGCGCATCCTGGTCATCTGGCTCGGCGCCAGGCTGATCCTCGACGGCAACTTCACGGTCGGCGCGCTGATGGCGTTTTCCGCCTACAAGGACCAGTTCGATTCGCGGGTCAGCGCCCTGATCGACAAGCTGGTCGACCTCAAGATGCTGCAACTGCAGGGCGAGCGCCTGGCCGACATCGTCCTTGCCGAGCCCGAAGCAAGCACGCCGCCGCTGCCGGCGACGGCGCGGCAGGCGACGCCGGAAGCCTCGATCGAGCTGCGCGGCCTGCGCTACCGCTACGCCGACGGCGAGCCCTGGGTACTCGACGGCATCGACCTGCGGATCGAACGCGGCGAATCGATCGCCATCGTCGGCCCGTCCGGCTGCGGCAAATCGACGCTGATCAGCGCCATGCTCGGCATCCGCACGCCGAACGAAGGCGAAGTCCTGGTCGGCGGCGCCAGCGTCGCCCAGGTCGGTTTCGAGGCCTTGCGCGGCATGGTCGGCACCGTGCTCCAGGACGACGTCCTGTTCGCCGGCTCGATCGCCGACAACATCAGCTTCTTCGATCCCCGCCCGGATTTCGCGCGGATCGAGGAATGCGCGAAGCTGGCGGCGATCCACGACGACATCCAGGCGATGCCGATGGCCTACAACACGCTGATCGGCGACATGGGCGCTGCCCTCTCCGGCGGCCAGAAGCAGCGCGTCCTGCTCGCCCGCGCCCTCTACAAGCAGCCGGCGATCCTCTTCCTCGACGAGGCCACCAGCCATCTCGACATCTCCTGCGAAAAGCGGGTCAACCAGGCGATCAAGCGGCTCAACATCACCCGCGTCATCGTCGCCCACCGCCCGGAAACCATCGCCAGCGCGGACCGCGTCATCGTCCTCGACGCCGGCCGCGTGCTGCGCGACCTGCCGGCGGCGCAACTCGACCTTGGCCGCATCGCCGGCGGAGGTGGCTGGTGATACTCCGCCGCCTCTCCGGCCTGCTCGCCGGCGTCGTCCTCGCCAGCGGGACGCTGGCAGCAGCGCCCGACCCGTTCTCGACCGAAGCACGCACCGCCGCCAGCGCCAGCCGGGCGCTGGGCGACGAGACGGGAATCAACCCCTGCGAATTCGGCCCGCTGCCGACGCCGCTCGAACTGGCGGAAGCGATCGAGCGCGCCCTCTGCCAGAACCCGCAGACCCGCGCCGCCTGGGGCGAGGCGCGCACCCAGGCGGCCCTGCTCGGGGTCGCCCGCGCCGCCTACCTGCCCAGCGTCGCGGCCAGCGTCAGCTACCTGGCGCAGAAATCGAGCAGTGCCTACGACGGCAAGTACGCCGTGCTCGACGCCGAAACCCGGCCGCGCACCCGCGCCGGCAGCCTCAAGCTGAGCTGGACACTGTTCGATTCCGGCCTGCGCGCCGCCAACACCGACCAGGCCAGCGCCCTGCTCGACGCCGCCAACGCCAGCCACGACCTGACGCTGCAACGGGCATTGCTCGATGCCGCCCAAGCCTATTTCGACGTCCAGATGGCGCAGGCGCTGCTGCGCGCCGCACAGGTTGCCGAGGCGGCGGCCGGCAAGAGCCACCAGGCGACCGAGGCCAAGTACGCGGCCGGTGTCGGCGCCCTCACCGACAAACTGCAGGCGGCGGTCGCCTTGTCCGACGCCCGCCTCAAACGGGTCACCGCCGAAGGCGAACTACAGAACGCGCTGGGCAGCCTGGCCACCGCCCTTGGCCTCTCGCCGGACACGCCGCTGCGCCTGCCCGAACGCGAACTCAAGCTGCCCGGCCCGGCGCCGCGTAGCGTCGGCGAATTGTTCGAGGACGCGCGCAGCCACCATCCGGCGCTGCTCGCCGCGCGCGCCGAACTGGAAGCGGCCGAAGCGCGGGTCCGCGCCACCCGCGCCGAAGGCCGGCCGACCCTGGTGTTTTCTGCCGAAGCCAGCGAACGCCAGCAGGACAAGCACATCCCGATTTCCGGCTACCCGCCGACCGGCGCCGTCTTCCGCGACAGCGCGCTGGGCATGCAGCTGAGCATCCCGCTGTTCGAAGGTTTCGGCCGCGGCTACAAGGTGCGCGCCGCGAGCAGCCAGGTCGAGGTCAGGGCGGCCAAGCTGAACCAGCTCGAACAACAGGTCGCACTCGAGGTCTGGAAGAGCTACCAGGCGCTGAACACCCGCCAGGAACACATCGCCGCCGCCAGCACGCTGCTCGACAGCGCGCGTCGTTCGTTCGAGGTCGCCGAAGGGCGCTTCCGCGCCGGCGTCGGCAACATCCTCGAACTGCTCAGCGCGCAGAGCGCCGTCGCTTCCGCCGAACAGCGGCGCATCGAAGCCTACGCCGGCTGGCAGGGCGCCCGCCTGAAACTGGCGGCGAGCATCGGCCGGCTCGGCCTGTGGGCGATCAGGTAAGCGGCGACGGCGCGGCCAGCGCCAACTGGTTGCGGCCGCGGTGCTTGGCCTCGTACATGGCGGCGTCGGCGCGCTTGAGGACGGCGTCGACGCTCTCTTCCGGGGCCCCGGAAAACAGCGTCAGACCGATGCTCGGCGAGCTGTCGTAGCTGCATTCGCCGAGCCGGTAGGGCTGGCCGAGGGCAAGCAGGATCTTGTGACCAACCGCCTGCGCGTGCTTCATGGCGACCTCGTCTTCCGCCGAGAGCAGCGGCAGCATGACGATGAATTCGTCGCCGCCCAATCGGGCCACCGTATCCATCCGCCGCACGCAGGCCTGCAGGCGACGCCCGACCTCGATCAACAACAGGTCGCCGCAATCATGGCCGAGGCTGTCGTTGAGTTCCTTGAAGCGGTCCATATCGATGAACATCAGCGCGCCGAGCGAGGCCTGGCGGCGGTTCTGGACGATCGCCTGTTCCATGCGGTCGACCAGCAGGCGGCGGTTGGGCAAGCCGGTCAGGGTATCGAACAAGGCCAGCCGCCGGTATTCCTCCTCCAGCCGCTTGCTCTCGGAAATATCCTGGAAGGCGCCGACCAGGCGCAGTGCCGTGCCATCTGCCGCGCGCTCGACCACCTTGCCGCGATCCATGACCCAGAGATAATTGCCGCTGGCGTGGCGAATCCGGTATTCGAGGGCGAAGGACGGCGCCCGCTCCAGGCAGGCAGCGAGCGCGGCAGCGTGCGCCGGCCGGTCGTCGGGATGGATCAAGGCGGCAACGCCTGCGATCTCGTGTTCGTGCGCGCCTTCGTCGAGGCCCAGGATGCGGCTCCAGGCGGCGTTGTGGCGGGCCATGGCGCTCCCCACCTGCCAATCCCAGATGCCTTCGCCGGTAGCGTCCATGACGTGGCGCAAGCGCTCCTCGCTGTCGCGCAGCGCCAGTTCGGCCGCCTTCTTGGCGTCGATGTTGCGGTAGGTGCCGACCAGCGACTGCCGGTTGCCCGACTTGCCATAGATGTTGAACCACTTCCAGCCGCCCTTCAGCGTGCGCAGCCGGACGTCGGCCTCGAAGGCCGGACGCTCGCCGGCCAGGTAGGCCGCCCGCGCCTGCTCGATGACGGCGCCGCAATCGGCGTGCGCCAGTGCCGCCCAGCCGGCGACCTCGCCCGCCGCCTCGCCGTTGGCGCAGCCCAGCGGCTCGCTCCAGCCGGCGGCGACGCGCACCTGGTCGCTCGCCAGATCCCAGGACCACAGGCCCTGGTCGGCGCCGGCCAGGGCCAGCGAGAGATGACGCTGCAGGCGGACGCGATGCAGGATGTTGGCGATGCGCAGGCGCACCAGGTTGGGCTTGAACGGCTTGGTGATGTAGTCGTCGGCGCCCATTTCCAGCGCGCTGCACTCGCTCGCCAGGTCGTCCATGGCGGTCAGGAAGATCACCGGCGTACCGTTGAACGACGGCAACTTCTGCAACTCGGCCAGGGTCTCGAAACCGTTCATCCCCGGCATCAGCAGATCGAGCAGCACGAGGTCGAAGCGCCGCTGCGGGAAGATTTCCAGCGCCTGCGCCCCGGATTCGGCGGTCACCACTTCGTAATCGATGCCGAGCGCCATCTCCAGCAATTGCAGGATGGCTGGCGTGTCATCGACCGCCAGCACGCAGGCCTTCTCGTCATCAAGCAAGAGGTTTCTGAAAGGCACGCTCGCTCCGCCACCGGTAAAAATGAATTAACGCCGCAAAACTGATACGTCATACTAAAGGCGAGTCAGGGCAAAACTCAAGCTCTGCGTGAGCGGCCCGAACAGGTCTTCAATTAGACCGCCGTATAGCGGCACCCACTGACAGACCAGAATCAGCAGCGCAAGTTTCAGGATCAGTCCCGGCAGGTAGCGACTCAGCCAGACGCTGGCCGGTGCGGGCGCGCAAGCCGTCGTCCGACGGCGATAAAGACCGTGCAGGGGAGTGGGAGCGAAAGCCTGGTGGTTCTTGATCATGATCTTTCCTTTGTCTTGATACGTTGGAAAGACCATCACGCGAGCGCCCGTTGGAGTTTTCGGGCAGGTCCCGGCAGATGGCCGAGATCTTGGGCTGGGCAACCCCGCTATCTGACAAGCGCCAGACCGGAGGCTTTGCGTCCCTGCGTCGCCGCAGGTTTGCCGTTGATCACGACTGCATGCTAGATCGCAAATACAGGCACGTCAACTATTTTTATCGTTTATTCGCTGAATAATCACAAAAACAACATCCAGCATTCCGCTGCTTGCCAAACGAATAAAATGAAACTTGGTTTTCACGTATAGCATTTAATTGATGTATACGTATAATTTGAAAACACGACTTTCAATTAACTCTGACTGCAACTTCTTTCCTCGTCAGAGCAAGCCCCAGCGCGCAAGGAGTTCAAGCCATGTCAGCCGCCATCAGCATCGCCAAAGCAGCTTCCGTCACCGGCCAGGTTTTCGCCATCTCGCCCGACGGCAAGGTTCGTCCCTTGCACCCCGGCGACCCGCTCTTCCCCGGCGAGAAGGTGGTCACCGCGCGCAACGCGCAAGTCGTCGTCAAACTTGCCGACGGCCGGGAAATCAGCCTGGAGCGCAGCGAAAGCCTGCAACTCGACGGCGATGTCGCCGGCAACAGCAGCCAGGATGACAGCGCAGTGGCGGCGGGCAGCCCTGGCGCCCGCGAACTGAGCGCGGCGCTCGCCGCCAACCAGCCGCTCGACAACCTGCTTGACGAGGAAGCCACCGCCGCCGGAGAAAGCGGCGCCGCCAGCGAGGGCGGCCACAACTTCGTGCAGTTCCAGCGCATCGTCGAAAGCATCGGCAACAGCGATTCCGCCTACCGCTTCGGTGCCGGCGACCGCTACGCCCTGGCCGAACGCCAGAGCGGCGACCTGACCCCGGCCGATGCGGACACCACGCCGCCCAACGGCGGCGCCGCGCCGACCGTGACCATCGTCGAAGACGCCAACAACGACGGCTTCATCAACCGCGCCGAACTGCAGGGCGACGTCGATATCCGCGTCGCCTTCGACGGCAATCTGGTCGATGTCGGCGACACCGTCCGCGTCGACGCCAACGGCGTCATCATCAACGTGACGGTCAGCGCCCAGGACAAGGCCAACGGCTACGTCTCGCTGAGCGTACCGCCGGCCGCCCATGGCAGCACCTTGACCGTCGAGGCGGTGATCCTCGACCCCGCCGGCAACAGCACGCAACCCGGCCAAGACAGCGCCAAGATCGACACCAGCAACCTGCAGGGCCTCGCGGTGACTATCGTCGAGGACGCCAACAACGACGGTTTCATCAACAAGTCCGAACTCAGCGGCAAGATCGACATCCGTCTCGACCTGCCGCCTGAAGCCATCGCTGGCGATCTGCTGACCGTGCGCGTCACCGGCAACGCAACGCGCAGCATCGTCCTCACGCAGGCCGACATCGACGCCCAGCATGTGATGATCGACGTCGACGCGCCGGCCAACGGCACCCGCATCGAGGTGTCCGCCCAGGTCTCCGATCCGGCCGGCAATCTCTCCAATACCGCCGGCGACAGCGCCACGCTGATGATCGGCGACCTTGCCGCGCCGACCGTCACCATCACCGAGGACGCCAACGGCGACGGCTGGCTCAACGCCGCCGAGTTGCAGGGCGACGTCGATGTCCGCGTCGATCTGCCCGATACCGCCCGCGCCGGCGACAGCCTGCTGGTCATGGTCAATGGCGTTGCCCGGGCGCCTGTCTTGCTCACGGCTGCCGACATCACCGCTGGTCATACCGACCTCGCCGTCGCCAGCCCCGGCGACGGCCATACGCTGACCGTGACCGCCCAGTTGCGCGATCCCGCCGGCAACCTCAGCCCGACCGGCAGCGATGCCGTCACCGTCGATACCACGGTGTTTACTGGCCTCGCCATCGAGATTGCCGAGGACCGCAACAACGACGGTTTCATCTCGATCGCCGAACTCCAGGGTAACGATATCGACGTCCGCGTCACCCTGCCCGCCGGCGCCGCCGTCGGTGATTCGCTGACTGTCTCCGGCAGCGGCAACGTCGATCAGGTGATCACCCTGACCGCCGCCCATCTCGCCGCCGGTCACGTCGATCTCAAGTTCAACCCGACCGCCGACAATACCGACTTCGTCGCCACCGCCCGCATCACCGACATCGCCGGCAACGCCGCCGGCCCGGTCAGCGACAGCGCCCGCCTGCTGCTTTCCGAACCGGGCGCCCCCATCGTCGCCATCACCGAGGATGCCGACAACAACGGCTGGATCAACGCCGCCGAACTCAAGGGCGACATCGACGTCAGCATCACCCTGCCCGGCACCGCCCGCGTCGGCGACAGCCTGCTCGTCTCGATCAACGGCGTCGCCCAGGCGCCGCATGTGCTGACCCTGGCCGACATCAACCGCGGCAGCATCGCCCTGGCCGTCGCCAATCCCGGTGAAGGGCAAAGCCTTGAAGTCACCGCCCAGGTCCGCGACCCGGCCGGCAACCTCGGCAAGATCGGTAGCGACAGCGCCATCGTCGATACCATTCCGCCCAACGGCGGCAATGCCCCCACCGTCACCATCACCGAAGACGCCAACAACGACGGCTACATCAACGCCGCCGAACTGAACGGCGACGTCGATGTGCAGATCGCCTTCGACCCGGCCAAGGTCGACGCCGGCGATATCGTCGTCGTCAGCAGCGGCACGATCACCCGCGAAATCACCGTCACTGCCGCCGACCTCACCAAGGGTTACGTCACCACCGCCTTCACCGCGCCGCCCTCTGGCGAAAGCATCGCGGTCAGCGCCCGCATCGTCGACACGGCCGGCAACAGCACGCCGCCGGGCAGCGACAGCGCGATCGTCGATACCGACGTGCCGAACAAGGGCGATGCGCCGACCGTCACCATCGTCGAGGACGCCAACAACGACGGCTTCATCAACCGCGCCGAAGCGCAAGGGACGGCCGACGTTCGGATCGACTTCAAGCCGGCGCTGGTCGAGGTCGGCGACATCGTCCGCGTCACCGACGGCAGCACCACCCGCGAGATCGTCATCGACGCCGCGAGCAAGGCGGCCGGCCACGTCCTGACCGACTTCCCGATTCCGGCGCCGGGCAATACCCTGGTCGTCACGGCAACCATCGTCGATCCCGCCGGCAACAGCACGCTGCCCGGCCAGGATAGCGCCAAGGTCGACACCAGCAACCTGCAGGGCCTCGCCGTTTCCATCGTCGAGGACGCCAACAACGACGGCTTCATCAACAAGGCCGAACTCAGCGGCAAGGTCGACATCCGCCTCGACCTGCCGGCCGAGGCCATCGCCGGCGATCTGCTGACCGTGCGCATCACTGGCAACGCGACGCGCAGCATCGTCCTCACGCAGGCCGACATCGACGCCCAGCATGTGCTGATCGACGTCGATGCTCCGGCCAACGGCACCCGCATCGAGGTCTCCGCACAGGTCTCCGACCCCGCCGGCAACCTTTCCAACACCGCCAGCGACAGCGCCACACTGATGATCGGCGACCTCGCCGCACCGACCGTCACCATCACCGAAGATGCCAACGGCGACGGCTGGCTGAACGCCGCCGAGCTGCAGGGCAACGTCGATGTCCGCGTCGACCTGCCCGATACCGCCCGCGCCGGCGACAGCCTGCTCGTTTCGGTCAATGGCGTTGCCCGGGCGCCCATCGTCCTTACCGCGGCCGACATCGCCGCCGGTCATGTCGAATTGGCCGTCGCCAGCCCCGGCGACGGCAACACGCTGACCGTGACCGCCCAGTTGCGCGATCCCGCCGGCAACCTCAGCCCGACCGGCAGCGATGCCGTCACCGTCGATACCACGGTGTTTACTGGCCTCGCCATCGAGATTGCCGAGGACCGCAACAACGACGGTTTCATCTCGATCGCCGAACTCCAGGGTAACGATATCGACGTCCGCGTCACCCTGCCCGCCGGCGCCGCCGTCGGTGATTCGCTGACTGTCTCCGGCAGCGGCAACGTCGATCAGGTGATCACCCTGACCGCCGCCCATCTCGCCGCCGGTCACGTCGATCTCAAGTTCAACCCGACCGCCGACAATACCGACTTCGTCGCCACCGCCCGCATCACCGACATCGCCGGCAACGCCGCCGGCCCGGTCAGCGACAGCGCCCGCCTGCTGCTTTCCGAACCGGGCGCCCCCATCGTCGCCATCACCGAGGATGCCGACAACAACGGCTGGATCAACGCCGCCGAACTCAAGGGCGACATCGACGTCAGCATCACCCTGCCCGGCACCGCCCGCGTCGGCGACAGCCTGCTCGTCTCGATCAACGGCGTCGCCCAGGCGCCGCATGTGCTGACCCTGGCCGACATCAACCGCGGCAGCATCGCCCTGGCCGTCGCCAATCCCGGTGAAGGGCAAAGCCTTGAAGTCACCGCCCAGGTCCGCGACCCGGCCGGCAACCTCGGCAAGATCGGCAGCGACAGCGCCATCGTCGATACCATCCCGCCCAACGGCGGCAATGCCCCCACCGTCACCATTACCGAAGACGCCGACAACAACGGCTACATCAACGCCGCCGAACTGAACGGCGACGTCGATGTGCAGGTCGCCTTCGACCCGGCCAAGGTCGACGCTGGCGATATCGTCATCGTTTCCAGCGGCACAATCACCCGGGAAATCACCGTCACCGCCGCTGACCTCACCAAGGGTTACGTCAGCACCGTCTTCCCGCCGCAAGCGCACGGCACGACACTGACCGTCGAAGCGCTGATCCGCGATCCGGCCGGCAATGCGACGCCGCGCGGCAGCGACAGCGCCGAATTCCGCACTGCGCTGATCATCGATGACCTGACCGTCAGCGTTTCCGAGGAAGGCCTGGCCAAGGGCCTGCCCGACAGCCTCGGCCTGCCCGCCGACACTACCGACTCGGCGGTCGTCAGCGGCTCGCTGGTCGTCGCCAACGGCACCCCGGCGCTCAGCTACTGCCTGCAGGCGCCGAGCGAAGAGCTTTGCTCGAACGGCGTGCGCATCGTCTGGTCCGGCGACGGCACCGAAGCGTCGCCGCTGGTCGGCCGCGCCGGCCCGCTCGGCCCGGAAGTCATCTGCGCCAAAGTCGATGCCCAGGGCAACTACGAAATCCGCCTGCTGCAGCCGGTCGACCACCTCGACAACGCCGGCGAGGACATCGCCGCACTCAACTTCACGGTCCAGGCCAGCGACGGCAGCCAACAGCACAGCGCGACGCTGACCCTGAACATCGAGGACGACGCGCCGCTCGCCCGCGACCAGAGCTTCCGCGTCGGCGATGGCGACGGCGCCGACACCAACCTGATGATCGTCCTCGACATCTCGTCGAGCATGAACGAATGCGCCTGCGTCAAGGATCTGGCCGGTAACGACCTGAGCCGCCTCGACCTCGCCAAGCTGGCGATCAACGATCTGCTCGACCGCTACGATGGCTTGGGCGACGTCATGGTCCGCCTCGTCGTTTTCGGCAACGACGGCCAGGCGATCGGCGACCGCTGGCTGACCGTGGACGAGGCGCGTGCCGCGCTGGCCGGCATCAGCGTCAGCGGCGAAGCGTCGAACTACGACGCGGCACTGGCCACCGCCAGCCAGGCTTTCGCCGATCCCGGGCGCATCGATACGGCGCAGAACGTTTCCTACTTCTTCTCCGACGGCGAACCGACAATCGACAGCAGCGGCCACCCGTTCAACTACACCGGCCAGTTCGATCCCTTCCTCGGCGACGGCATCGACCAGGGCGAAGAACTCGCCTGGCAGGCCTTTCTCGCCCAACACCAGATCGTCTCGCAGGCGATCGGCGTCGGCCCGCGCGGCATCATCATTCCCGACCAGTTGAACCCGATCGCCTGGGACGGCAGCAACGGCTGCAACCTGAACAGCAACTGGATCGGCGACTTCAACGAGATGGCCTGCGTGTTTGCCGACACCGTCGACGGCCCGACGACGCTCACCGGCAGCCTCGGCGGCTTCGGTGCCGACGGCGGCCACGTCGCCAGCCTGAGCATCGGCGGTTACAGCTTCGCTTACGACGCGCAGAGCAACACGCTGAGCGCCAGCGGCAGTTCGGACAGCGTCACCGCTTACCAGTTCGATCCGGTGGCGCGCACCCTGACGCTGACTACGGTACAGGGCGAGACGCTGCGCATCGGCCTCTGCGACGGCAGCTTCCGCTACCACGTCGACGAAACACCGGTACGCGGCAGCCACACCAACCTCCAGTACACGCTGGTCGATGGCGACGGCGACAGTGCCAGCGGCTCGCTCGGCTTCGTCGGCACCGGCACTCCGGCCAACGTCGCGCCGGTAGCCGGCATCGAGACCGGCAACAACCTGCTCGGCATCATCGGTCTCGAAGCGCTCGACCTGATCGACCTCGGCACCCGCACCCGCTTCACCGCGCTGGACGCCAACAACGACCTGATGCGCGTCGAAATCGCCTACCGGGCGCTGGTCAATCTCGGTCCCTACCATCTCCAGGCCTCGCTCGCGCTGGCCGCCGAACTCGGGCTGCACGTCGAGATCACCAACGATCCCGGCCTGCTCGGCCTGGTCCTGCCCAGCTCGACGCTGGTCATCACCGCCGCCGACGGCGGCACCATCGACAACCTGGCGCTCAACGAACTGCTCGGCACCGTACATTACGAACAGTCGCTGCTCGACCTCAGCGTGCTCAGCGCGACCAGCATCACCGCCACCGACAGCCACGGCCTGAGCAGCACGGCAAACGTCGGTTCGCTCGCCGAAGTCAGCCTGATCCACAGCCCGGACAACGATCCGCGCCTGGTCGAAGGCAGCGACGGCGCCGACAGCCTGCAGGCGATCGCCGCCGGCAGCCGCCTCTACGGCCACGCCGGCGACGACCTGCTGCAGGGCGCCGGCGGCAGCGACCTGCTACGCGGCGGCGACGGCAACGACGGCCTCGACGGCGGTGCCGGCATCGACCTGCTGATCGGCGGGCGCGGCAACGACATCCTGATCGGCGGCGCCGACAGCGACGTCTTCCGCTGGGAATTCGGCGACCAGGGGACGGCAGCGACGCCGGCCACCGACGTCATCCTCGACTTCAACGCGACGGCAACGGTCGGCGCCGGCGGCGACGTGCTCGACCTGCGCGACTTGCTCCAGGGCGAATTCCACGACGGCAGCGACCTCGGCAATCTCGCCCAGTACCTGCAGATCGAGACCGCCAGCGACCACACGCTGATCCGCATCAACCCGCTCGGCGACGGCAGCGCGCCGACCCAGCAACTGATCCTCGACGGCGTCGATCTGTCGGCCGGCGGCCTCCATGCCGGCACCGCCCAAATCCTCGAAAACCTGATCCAGCAGGGACGCCTGCTGGTCGATTGAACCCTTGGTACTAGGAGAATCCGCATGAACACCGAACTCATCTGCAAGAATGGCCAGGACATCCGCGAGCTGCGGAATCAACTCGGCCTCAAGCAAAGCACCTTCTGGAAGCGCATCCTGGTCACCCAGTCGGGCGGCTCGCGCTACGAAACCGGGCGCACCATTCCCAAGCAGGTGCTGCTGCTGATCCATCTCGCCTACAGCCCGCTCAAGGAATCAGAAGCGCTGCTCAAGCAGTTGCACGCCGGCAAGCCGGTGCCGATGCTGCGCGAAATCAGCGAACGGCCGCGCGTCCGGCGCAGCCATGGCGGCCGCGCGCAAAGCGTGGTCCAGGCCGGAGCCTGCTGAGCGATGACCCAACTCAAGACCCTCCCCTGGCTGCTCGCCAGCCTCGCCCTGCCGCTCCATGCCCAGCAAGCGGCAGTCCCGGAAGTCCAGCAGGCGCTGCGCCAGGTGGCGCAACAAGCGGTGCAGAAAAGCCCGGAAGTGACCATCAAGTGGCGCAACTACAAGGCCGCCGAGGAAGAAGTCGGCGTTGCCCG